>Ga0078972_1001222_pt1 | contig 98782 bp, 113 predicted proteins | sample YelNatPaOPGAMG01_FD_67568 | JGI IMG/M metagenome (GOLD analysis project Ga0078972, IMG submission 67568) | Hot spring thermophilic microbial communities from Obsidian Pool, Yellowstone National Park, USA - OP-RAMG-01 (SPADES assembly) (version 2) | ecosystem: Environmental > Aquatic > Thermal... | reverse complement strand
TTTTACCTTATAATTTTTAAATATGAACAAATATAAATCTTTTACTTTCTTAGAAGTTTTAATCACTCTTACAATTTTATCTATTATCTCTTTATTAGTTGTAGGCCTTCTTAAACCTCAAGAAGCCTTTAAAAATGCTAGAGATGCAAAAAGAATAACAAATGTTAAACAAATAGAAAAAGCATTAGAATTATATTTAACAGAAAATCAAAATCTTGATTTAGGCTCTTCTACAATAATATATATTTCTTTACCAGATAATTCAGCTTCTTGTACTTCTTGGAAAGATAAATTACCTCCTTTACCTTCAGGCTATGAGTATAGATGTTCAGCTAACCCTCAAAATATAGATGGTACAGGTTGGATTCCTATTGATTTTACTAAATCATCAATAACTAATATATCTTCTTTACCTCTTGATCCTATAAATAATCCTCCTTATTACTTTACTTATGTTGCAGATAATAATAAAAAATCTTTTGAAATTACAGCTTATTTAGAAAGTGAGAAAAATAAAGGAGAAAATTCAGTTTCTGCTAATGATAATGGTACAAATATTAATTTATATGAAGCAGGAAATGATAAAAAATTGTTAAATTTGAATGTTGAATTGGGCCGGGAAGTGAAATTATTAGCTCAAATTAATTTTTATGGATATTATAATGGAGTCCCTTATGTTGGATGTACTAATCATTTAGATATAGTAGGTAATATTTTATACGTCACTCCGGGTTATTGTGCCAGTGATGGTCCTCCTGATCCAACTTCAACAATTGCAGTTATACCTGATTTAGTTGTAATAGATATTTCTACTCCATCTAATCCAACTATCTTAGGAGAATATAAAGATATAAGTTTTTCTTGGGGGGTAAAAGTTATCCCGCCATATGCATATGTCTCTTATATGAGAAATCTTGATATAGGAGCAGCTAAAGTTTGTGTTTTAGATATTTCAACTCCTAGTAATATTATTCAAAAAGGTTGTTATAGCCCAGGTCATTGGCATGGTAGAGGTGTAGATGTTCAAAATAATATAATTTATTTTGCTGCTGGTTACAGAGGTTTAAGGATTGTTGATGGTTCTAATCCTAATTCATTAGTTTATTTATCCACTTATCCTGTTTGGTATGCTAAAGATATTAAAGTAAAAGGAAATTATGCATATGTAGCAGATAGAAATGGACAAAAATTTCATATAGTAGATGTTTCAAATCCAACAGCTCCAACTTCAACTTATATTTATTCTCTACCAGGAAGTGGTTATGGAGTATTTATAGAAAATAATATTGCTTATGTATCTGCAGGAGGGGCTGGATTAGTTATATTAGATATTTCTAATCCATATAATCCTATTTTACTAAGTCAATTAGATACTCCAGGTTGGGCTGAAAGATCTTATGCAACAAGTGGTTATTTATTCTTGGCAGATTCAGAAGCTGGTGTTCATATTATTAATGTTAAAAATCCTAGTAATCCTTATATAGTAAAAACAATAGATACACCAGGCATTGCTTTAGCAACTTATGTAAAAGATAAAATTTTATACATAGCTGATGATACAAATGGTTTATTAATTATAGATGTTTCTGATTACTTAAAATAAGTTAGTATATAATAACCTCCGTAAAGGGATGACAGATCTTTTAGTTTAGCTTCTACTAATTTTACTTTAAAAGGCATTGTTTTTAAGTTTTCAAAATTTATTTTTAATTGATCAAAATCTAAACTTTTAACCAATGAACCGCCAATTATAATTATTTCAGGAGACCAAAATAAAGCTATATTTACTAAAAATCCGGCAAAAATTTTATTAACCATTTTCCAAAAATTTTTATCTTTTATATTTTCAGGTTTTATTTTAAAAATATTCTCAATTGCTTTTCCTGAAATTATTTTTTCTACTTCTTCAAATTCTATTTTTGAAAAATCAATTAAAAATAAGCTGTGTCCAGGCTCAAATCCACAAAAATTTTCATCTATCTTTTTATCTACTATTCTAGCTCCGCCAATACCTGTACTTAAAGTTATATAAGCTATTATTTTATAATTCTTACCTGCTCCGTAAATACTTTCTCCTAAACCAGCTAAGGCAGCATCATTTTCCAAGTAAACTTTGCATTTTAAAATCTTTTTTAAATCTTTTTTAATAAATTTATTTTCATAATTTAAAAGATTAGGAGCTTTTATAATTTTTCCTTTTTCTTTGTCGATCATACCAGCAAAACTTACACAAGCTTTTTTAATTTTTAAGTTTTTAAATTCATTTTCAATAAACCTTAGAAAATCTTTGTAATTAAAAAATGTTGGAATTTTTTTAAAATTTTTTCTTAAATCATTTAAAGAGTTGAAGTAGGAAAATTTTGTTGTTGTCCCACCAATATCTATTACTAAGTTCATTAACTAAATTATAAAACAAAAAGGCAGGCAAGGGCCTGCCCCTGACTAAATTATTACTATCCATACAGAAAAATATTTATTCTGCTTTCTTTGTAACTTTTAGCTTTTATTACAATTATTCCCTTATTTATCATAAATTCTTTGCTCTCTTCTCCTTGATAAATTCTCTTTTCATTCTCCCAAATTTCAAAATTTACTCTATCTTCGCTTTTTAATACTATTCTTTTATACTCACCATTATTTACAAATTGGTATGAAACTTCTATATTTGGTTGCACTGTTATTTCAATTGTTTCTTCGGGTACTGTTAAATTAGAAATGTTATCCCCTCCACAACTATACAGACCTATTAAGAGAGGTAAAATTATAAACGTCTTCTTCATATTTCAACACCTCCTTTTAGATTTGCTAATTTAATGATATTATAATTCTTCAAAAGTGTCAACTATTCAACATCAATTATTGCTTGATCTGTAAAGTCATTTCCTCCTTCATCTAAACAGCTTATAGAAAGAGTAGTTTTTTGGTTAATAGGTCCTAAAGTTGTTTCTCCTTTAACAGGTTTTACTCCGCTCCATTCTTGCAAATAAGGACTTGCTGAAACTGTACAAGTATTCATTCCATTAGAATCCCATTTTACATTAACATTGCTACCTTTTGCAACCTTAACATTATCTAAACCATTAACTTTAACATCAACAAACTTATTCAAGTTTAACTCTTTAACATAAACTATAACTTGATCAACAGCATCTTTGCCATCTTTATCTACACAAGAAATTGAAAATGTTGTTGTACCTGTTTTAGTTAAATTAATATTCATACTGCCTTGAGGTTCCTTAAAACCGCTCCATTCTTGATAATAAGGACTTGCTGAAACTGTACATTTCTCTGCATTAATAGATTGCCAACTTAAAGTTATAGAATCTCCAACATTTGCATTTATAGGACCTTTTTGATTATTAACTTTCAAATTAACAGAGATAGCTGAAGTAGTAGTTGAACCACCGCCAGCACCACTCCCACCACTTGTAACACCGCTACTTACAGATGATACTACACCACCACCTCCGCCTCCACCAAAAGTTATTTTCACATCTACATATTTTTCTACGGTTTGATACTTATTTGAGCATTTAATACCAAATTTAGCATCTTTTGTTATATTCAAGATAGATCTTTTACCAGATAATGGAATTTCTCCTTTCCAGTTTTCAAATTCTGGAGAAGAAAAGGCTTCACACTTTTCTGCGTTTTCTGTATTCCAAGACAAAGTTATTCCTGAGTTATAATAAACAAGAACTCTTTCTGTTTGATCATTTACTTTTATTTCAACTTTTAATGGGCTTGGAATATAAACATTAACTTTTATACTTTTAGTGATATAACCTAGATCATAAGTGCAAAATATTCCAAAAACAGTATCCTGATTTAATTTTCCTATTGTTTTTGATCCTTTAAGATTAATAAAATTATTCCATTCGGTATTTATTGGTTGAGAGAAAGCTACACATTTATTAACATTTTTAGCTTCCCAATTAATAGCTATATTTTCATCAGGTTTTACATTAATTTCTTTATCAGAATTATTTATTTTGAAAATTAAAGATGGTTGAGCAATAACTTGATTTCTATTTACTGTCTTTCTTGCTAAAGCTTTTGTTTTATAAGTAGTTAGCTTAATTTTAGTTTTAGCTTTCTCTTCCTTCAATTCTCCTTTTTTTTCTTCAACTTTTTGAAATTCTATCTTTTTGAAAATCGGTTTTAATTCTGCTTTTTTAGAAATTAACTTTACAGAAATTTCTTTTGAAATTAAACCACTAGGGCCAGCACAAGTTAAACTAAAAGTAGTTGAAGTATTAATAGAAAGAGATTCTTCACCTTTAACTTCTTTTTCTCCTATCCATTCTTCTAATTCTGGACTTGAAGAAGCTACACATAAAATTACATTTGATCCTTGCCATTTTATTTCTAAATCATTATCTTCTGTTTCAAAATCATATGAATGATTATTTATCTTAAATTCCAAATCGCTTTTATATGGATTTAAAATATTAGCAAGAGATAACCTAAGATTTTTAACTATTTGGGTTTTGGCAAAGATAATAAAAAGCAAAATTAAAATTAAAGCCAATAAACCAAAAATAATGGTTCTTTTCCTTTTTTCGTTTTTATTTTCTATTTCTAAAGTCATTTTAGCGAAAAAAACAATTACGACAAAAATTTATTTGATTTTTAAATTATAACAAATAAAAAATAAATAGTCAAGTGTTAAAGGCCCGTCGAAAAAGACGGGCCTTATTAAGAATTTTTATCAATCTATATAATATTATTAAGAATTTTTATCAATCTATATAATATAAATCTATATAACTAGTCTACACTAACCTTGGCACTTCCAAGGTCCAGCTGGTAGATATCCAGCTGGTACCAACCCTTGAAAGTGCCACTAGTAACTTCAACTTTTACGTATACTGTACCGCTTGCTGGTTTAGATATTGTAACTGGCGCAGGCGGTACAGCGTCTGAGGGAGAGCTTGCTTCTTTAACTAAGATATTGCCATCATATACACTTATCTTTATTCTCCAGCTAGAATCTGGTGTACTCTCTAAAACACTGAAATGTATGCTATATGCTTTATCATTTCGTGAAGTAAATCTGAACCAGTCTATAGTATCCTTAGATGTATGGAATATTTCTCTTCCTGTTGCTTGATTGTTACTAAATGTCAATAATATTGCTCCAGATTGGCTATTATTGTTAGGCTCATTTACTCCGGTGAGAGTTATCCTTACGTCAGTCGTTGTACTAGCAGTAATATTAAATGGATCGGATGTTCCTTCTCCAATTAAATTATTATTCCTATCATATCCACTGGCCTTGGCTACATAATTATTCCCAACAGGTAATTCTATCGTAATTTCGCTACTTGGTCTTTGAATAATTCCTGATCCAGCAACATTATTATTAGCATCATAAATTATCACAGTAATTTTATCTACTGAAGTTGGAATATATCGAGATCTTAATGTTGATGTATCAATAGGTGTATTCCACCAATTAACTGTTATACGTGCATATCCTTTTTGTACCGGTGGGAGAGGTGTTTTATCTCCTCCACCACATCCTATTAATGTTGTAATTAATGTAACGACTAATGTAGCAACAGACCAACGTAACGTCATAGACATCCCTCCTTTGTTTTAGTGTACGTAAAAAAAATTTTAAAATAGTATAAACTTTTTGTCAATAAACAATATACAAATTTGGGTAGATTGTCAATAGTAATTTTTATTTATTTATAAAATGATTTAAGTATTTCTTTGAACTGATATAAAGATTTCATATCAATCCATTCGTTATCTGAATGGTAATTGCCTCCTTTGGGTTCAGTAATAATAAATGGAATATTGTGTTGTGCTAAAAATCTTGCATCTGTAGCTCCATAAGATTTAGTAAATTTAATTTTTCTTTTTAGAATTTTTTCTGCTGTTACTATCCACTTTTTAACATATTCATTTTTTAAATCAGTCTTTATAGGATTACCCTCTGCTACTATTTGAACTTTAGCTTTAGGAAATATCTTTTTAACTATACTTAAAATTTTTTCTTTTTTATAACCAAATGGATATCTAAAGTCTAATAAAGCTTCCATATAATCACAAACTTGATTAGCTGCTTCTCCACCAGTGATTTTCCCTAAATTCAAAGTTGGTTTCCATGTAGGTTTTTTATACTCAGGAAATATTTTTCTTAATTTGTTAAATCCTTTAATAAATTCATCTAAAGCATTTTTGCCTTGCCAAGGCATTGATCCATGTGCTTTTTTACCTTTAAGAGTAATTTTTAAATGTAAAACTCCTTTGGCTTCTGTTTCTAAGCTAAAGTTTGACCCGCTATCTGGAATTATAAAAACTTTTCCTAAAAATTTTAATTTATTAATAACATAATTGGCACCATTAAAACCACCTATTTCTTCATCTGAAGTTATAATACCACCGAAAGATATATTTTTCTCTTTTAATTCTCTTAAGATTTCGATTAAAACTGCTATAGCAAATTTATCATCGAAAACTCCTCTTCCATAAAATTTACCTTTTGTTTCTCTAAATATAAAATCTTCGTCTCTTGCAGGAACAACATCTAAGTGGCACATATAAACAATTTCTGGTTTTTCTTCTTTCCATAAAATTAAACTTTTATAACCATTACTTTCAACTAATTTATAACCTTTTACAAAATCTTTTATTTGAGAAATAATAAATTCAAAAGCTTTATCAAATTCTTCTTTGTTTTCTTCTTGATGCGTTGTTTTAAACTCTACTAATTTTTTCAATATCTCTTTCATTAATTTATAATTATACAATGATCATCGAAATTAAAACAAATAAAAAGAGAGAAATTGTAGATATTACAGATAAAATACAAGAAATTATTGAAAAACAAGATAAAAATTCTGGTGTAGTTCATCTTTTTGCTTTGCACACAACTTGTGCTTTAACTACTGCTGATTTAGATCCTGGTACTGATTTAGATTATTTAGATACCTTAGAAAAAATTGTACCTAAATTAAATTTTAGACATCCTCATAATCCTTCGCATTTCCCCGATCATTTTCTTTCCTCTCTTATAGGCACGTCATTATTAATTCCATTTGAAAATAAAAATTTAATTTTAGGAACTTGGCAAAGAATCATTTTAATAGAATTAGACGGTCCTCGCGTGAGAAATATAAAAGTGGCTATTATTTAATAAGATTATTCACAAATTTGATCGTATTTTGATCTAGCTTCCCTGTCGCTTTTAATTGATTTTTGGATTCAAAATAAATTTTATTTTTCTACAATTATGATTTCTAAATTAGTAAATTTTTCTGATAAATTTTTTATTATTTCTTTAACTTTTTCTTTTTCTAAACCAACAACGCCTGTTCCTAAAAGTGGAGTAGCAATTTTATAAAAATTGTTTTCTTGACAATATTTAAAAACTTTTCCCAAAACTTTCTCTAATTCTTCGTAAGTTATCTTTTTATTATTTACATAATCAATTGTTGGAATATGAATTACTTTCTTTGCTTTTAGTTTTCCAGCAGTAGTTACAGCAAAATCTCCAATTGGTACAAAGCCTATTTCTTTACTTTCTTTAACTAAATCTTTGCCAGCGGCTTTGGCAATAGCTAAAGCAACGCCTCCTCCATGAATAAGCTCAGTATTTGCTGCATTAATAATTACATCTGCTTCAATTTTTGTTATATCTCCTTTTACTTCTTTTAGCATCTTGAAAATTATATTTTAAATAAATTTTCGAAATTATTTCTAATAATATTACTAATTTTTTCAATTTCTATATTTTTTATTTCAGAAACTTTTTGATAGACAAATTTAATATAAGCTGGTTCATTAATTTTACCTCGATAAGGCTCAGGTGTTAAATAAGGAGAATCGGTTTCTAAAAATATTCTTTCTAAAGGAATAATTTTTACAATTTCTCTTAATCTACTAGCATTTTTAAAAGTTATTATTCCAGAAAAAGAAATAAAACCTCCAATTTCTAAAAATTTTTCTACTTCTTCTAAATTTCCTGTACAAGAATGCCAAATAGGGACAACTTTAAAATTTTTCAAAATTTCAAAAATATCATTAAAGGTTTCTCTTATATGCAAAACTACAGGTAATTTATATTTTTCTGCTAATTGAAGCTGTTTTTCAAAAATTTCTTTTTGTTTATTTTTATCTGTTTTATAAGTATAATCCAAACCAATTTCACCTATGCCAATTATTTTTTCTTTTTTAATAAAATCCTCTAGTTGATATAAGTTTTTATCGTTGAAATTCTCAATTTCAGATGGATGAATTCCTATCATAGGTAAAACATTTTCAAATTTTTTAGAAATCTCAATTATTTTAAGCGCAGAATCTAAATTTACACTTGGAGAAACAATTAAATTTACACCAGCGTCTTTAGCTCTTTTTATAATTTCATCTAAAAAAGGTAAAATTTTTTCATCATCTAAATGAGCATGAAAATCAATCATTTATTCTTTTTCGATAACTTCGTAATCTTTTTCGGAACTCACACCTAAATTTAATTCAACTGCTCTTTTAATTTGAGGTAATTGCCAAGGATTAATATTTTTTAATGAATTCCCTTTAAAACTTTGAATAATTTTAATTCCTTCAACATCAATAGCTATTCTATCATCTGAGGCTAAAATTAAATTAGGCTCTCTAACTTCACCTTCAGCAGGTCCTCTAGTAATAAAACATTTTCGCGCATCCATTATTATTAAATCAACATTAAATAATGTATTTAATTCAGCAATTTTTTCTTGCAGATGAGATAAATGCAAATTTATTCTTTCCACTGGTTTTATAAACCCAACTGCTAACTTTAAGGCACCAGTATATTGAGCATATTTATGTGTTTTTAAGCAGGGTAAGAAAATAACTTTATCTACTCTATCTAAAATTTCTGTTAATGATACTGATTTTAAATATTTTGCATTTGGTACTTCTTTTTTAAACCATTGATATTCTTCAAAAACATAAATTCTTGGTGGTATTTCTAAATTTAAAAGATTAAAAATATTTAATTTTTCCATAATTTTTCTTGTATTAAAACTCATTGTTGAGCTTTCTCCTACCATTACTAATTTAGGCTCTGCAGAATATACTATCTCTACAACAGCTTTTAAAAATTCATAATCAGTAGCAGCGGGCAATGGATCAGCTGTATTAAAATTTGGTTTTAATAAAATAACCTCTCCTTTTTTAACAAAATTTTGAATACCGCCTAAGGGCTCCAATGCTTTGAGAATTGTTTCCTTTAGATTGCCATTAAATTTAACTTTCACTACCTTTTTCATCTTTATTATTAAATTTTATCTTAAGAGAGTTTTTCACTTCCAAACTACTAAAATAGCTCCAATAATTATTAAAATCGTCCCTAAAATCACTTTCGAATTTAAAGTTTCTCCTAAAATTAATGCTGATAGTAAAATTACAAAAACTAAACTTAATCTATCAATAACTGCTACATGAGATGCTGGGCCAAATTTAAGTGCCCAAAAGTAAAAAAGCCAAGAAAAAGCACCAGAAATTCCTGCTAAGATAATTAAAAGCCAATCTTTAGAAGTAAAAAGATTTAAAGAGAAATTTTCAAATTTTTTCAAAAATAAGCTTACAATTACTAAAAATCCAGCCATAATCAGAGACCTTATTGTTGTTGCTATTGTAGGATCAACGTTTTTTAATCCTAATTTTCCAAATATAGCCACTAAACTTGCAGTTAAAGCAGAAAGTAAAGCTAAAATTATATAGTTCATTTTTATTATCAATTATTTAATTTCATAAGTAATAGTAACTTGAACTTTTATTTCTTGTGACCCTGGTTCTATTTGAGGTTGAGAAGTTAATGGGCCTCCTGTTCCCATTCCTTTTAACATAACCGGAATAGGCTCAAAAGGACTTGATTCTATTATGCTTACAATTTTTCCTAATCTAAATCCAGCTGATTTTGCAATCTTTTCTGCTTTTTCTTTAGCGTTTTTAATTGCTTTTTCTCTAGCTTTTTCTAAATAAACTTCTTTATCATCAACAGTAAAATTGGGGCCAGAAACATTATTAGCTCCATAATTTATTGCTTGTGACAAAATTTCTCCAATTTTACTTAAATCTCTAACTTTAACTTTTAAATCCTGAGTAATTGTATAACCAACAATTTTATAAGGAGATTTTGAATAATCATATTTTGGACTTACTAAATAATTTTCTGTTTGAATATCTTTTTCATCAATTCCCTTCTCTTTTAGAAAATTTATAATTTTATTCATTTTTTCAGAATTTTCTTTTTGAAGCGTAGTCAAATCCAAACCTTCACTAATAACTCCAATTCTAATTTCAGCAATATTTGGCACAACAATTTCTTTTCCTTCACCTGAAACAGAAAATGTTCTTAATTCTGGTCTTGATTTGCTATATTCATAAACAAACCAAAGAGCAGAAAAAGAAAAAATTAAAATTCCGACAATGATTGTTATTTTCAATGTTTTATCCATTTTTCTTTTAAACTATTATACAATATACCGACTAAAAATTAAATTTCCATAAAAATTCCTTGATCTTGACCATTTTTGACTGAATGAATTTTCCATTTTTCAATTTTAAATCCCGGCATTCCAGAAGAACCTGAGGGCATTTTTGGAAGGGCAATTCCATTAATTTCAGGCTTTTCAGTTAAAAGTTTTTCGATGGCTTCTATTGGAATATGACCTTCAATGAAATATACATACGCACCAACGGATTTATGCGGATTTTTAACGGATTCATTCGGATTTACGAGTATATGCGGATCATAAACGAATTTATTCGGATTCTTATTTATTTTATATCCGTTTTTATCCGTTTTGAATCCGTATTGATCCGTTGTTATTGATCCGAATTGATCCGTTTCGAATCCGAATGAAGACTGAATTTTATGTCACTACCCGAATGTGGACCGAATGGATTACCCGAATGTTTACCGAATATTTCATTTTTATTCGGTCTGTTATTTGGGTAGTTCATTCGGTTGTTATTATGGTAGATATCATTATTCGGTTTATATTCAAGTATATTATTCGATCGTTTATTCGGGTAGATATTATTATTTGGACAAACATATTTTTTCATAATAATAAAATTATACCCCCACAAAGTATACCTGTCAATTTTTAGAGTTCCTTATAATTTTCTTTTAGAAATTTTTTGTACCAATTTTCAAATTGAGATTTTGAAGCAAAATGAATTTCAAAGGGATGATAAACATCAAAATCTTTTAAAATTTCAGATAAAACCCTGCTTTTTTCTCTTTGATCAATTTCATTTTCAGTGACAACCAAAATATCTATGTCACTATCAGGCCCAAAATTTTCTGTTAAATAAGAACCAAATAAATAGATCTCTGTCTCTTCTCCAAGATTATTTTTTATTCTTTCTTTGATTAAATTTAAATAATAATCAATATTTTTTAAAAATTGATCTCTTCTTTGTTTTCTTTCTAAAAGAAATTCAAAATATTTACCCATTTTTAAAAATATTCAATAAATCTTCTACAAATTTAAACATCAAATCGATCTGTTCTTTTAAAAATTGTGCTGGTAAGTATCTACTTTCGATGTAAGCAATTTCTAAATCATAAATTGTTTGTTTATAATTTTCTTTCAAATTATCTATTTCTTTAACTTTACCAGAGGTTATTTTATAATGCTCCAAAAGCTCACTGATTTTATGAGTTTTTTCAAAATCACCTAAAATTTTCCATATCTCATATTTCAAAAATAACTGTACTGCTTGTTCAATATTAAAAGCGCAAAGATCATAGTATTCTTTCTTATATAAATCTCTTGCTGTCTCCAAAAATCTTTCTGCTCTAATTTTTAAAATTTCTCCTTCTCTCATTTTTTATTCTGTACAACAATCAACTATTTTCTCAATTAAATTTTTTAACCAAGCGGATTTTTGCGGATTTGAAACGGATTCATACGGATATTTTGCCGTAGATTGATCAATAAGTGATCCGGATTGATCCGTTTCTAATCCGAATTTATCCGCGGGTATAATATTCAACTTTATTCCCCAAAAGATGTTAAAAAGTTCATAAGCTAAATCAAAAACTTCTTTGGCTTCGTCTTTTTTATTTTGATTTTGAAGTTTTGTCCCTACTTCAATAAGTCTCATTGTGGCAGATAGCGTATGTTTTATAAAGCACCAAAGCTCTCCTTCTGGTTTTCCGATTAATCTTTCCATCATCTTCTTTCTTATTTCTCTTACTTGATTAAGCAAATCAAAATATTCATCTTTGCCTGTTTTTTCAGCAGTAAAATAAAGATGTTCTTCCATACTAATTAAATTCATCACTGCCAGCGCTAAATCTTCATCTGCAGAAAGATCAACTACTTTTTCTTTTAGTTCATTGATTTTTTCTATCAACTCCTTAGGTGTTTTTATTTCCATAATTTAATTTTAAATAAATTGTAAAATTAATCCAAAAATTATAAGCAAAATTAAAGTCACAATTATTCTTTGAAACAAAATTGTCTTGCCTCTTTTTTTGAATAAATTTACTAATAAAAGGAGTAATATAAACTAAAAGACCGCCAAAAATTCCTGAAAGTAAAGATTTATCAATCAAAATTGGAGTATTAATACCTAAATTGGGTAAGTATAAAGAATAATAATTAAAAACATAATTTTTCACTGGTAAATAAATCAAAATAAAAGTTAGAGCGATAATTAAAAATTCTTGCCTTTTGAAAAATTTCCTCTTAATTAATCTATTTAACCATTCACCAAAAGCAACAGCTAAAGTACCGGTTAAAAATCTCAAAACTATTCTTTTAACTCCAATTTCGTAACCTGAAAATGTTAAAACTAAAACTCCTCCTACGCATAAAGGACAATGAGCAAAAACTACAAAAGGATAAATTAAAAATAAACTTAATAATCCTAAAATCATAAAATTATTATAACTTAAATTGGAAACATTACTAAAATTCTTGCTTTATTTTCTTTAACTTCTAAGATTGAATCAAAAGGCAGAAATATTGTTTTTTCTTCATTATCTTTTTTAATTTTTATTTCTCCTTTTTTCACAACAGTAATTAAAGGATGATGATTTGCCAAAATAGAAATTTCTCCTAAATCAGTCTTACAAATTAAAACATCAATTTCTTCTTCTAAATAATTTTTTTCTATTCCAACTAGCTCGAGTTTAAATTTTTTCATTTTTGTCATCAGGGATTACTGCGGATTTTAAACGGATTAATGCGGATAATTTTATTATTGCTTCCCGGATAATCACCGGATATTTTACCCGGATGTCCACCGGGTGTATATCTGATCATCATCCGAGTAGTTTATCCGGTTTAAATCCGGGTATAGCATCAGATTGTAATCCAGGTGATTATTTCTATTCATTTATTACTCCTTTCATATAAAATTCATCTTCTGATATTTCATCGTATTCTCCGCTTACAAGTTTTTCAAATTCTTCTACTGTTTTTTCTAAAGGTACATATTTTCCTTCTCTTCCTGTATAACTTTCAGCGACAAAAAATGGTTGAGATAAATATTTTTGAATTTTTCTTGCACGATAAACAGTTAATTTATCTTCTTCCGGTAATTCTTCAATTCCTAAAATAGCAATAATATCTTTTAGTTCTTGGTATCTTTGTAAAATTCTTTGAACTTCTGTAGCTACTCGATAATGTCTTTCTCCCACAATTTTTGGATCTAAAGCTAAGGAATTAGATTGTAAAGGATCAACAGCTGGATAAATTCCCTGTTCTGCTATTTCTCTTGAAAGGACAATGGTTGAATCTAAATGGGCAAAAACTGTTGCTGGAGCTGGATCAGTAATATCGTCTGCAGGAACATAAACTGCCTGAAAAGAAGTGATTGAACCATCTTCAGTTGAAGTAATTCTTTCTTGAAGCATTCCTATTTCTGTAGCTAAAGTTGGTTGATAACCAACAGCAGAAGGAGATCTTCCAAGTAAAGCTGAAACTTCAGAACCTGCTTGAACAAATCTAAAAATATTATCAATAAATAAAAGAACATCTAATTTTTCAACATCTCTAAAATATTCAGCCAAAGTTACTCCTGCGTAAGCTGTCCTAAATCTTGCTGCTGGTACTTCATTCATTTGCCCAAAAATCATAGCTACATTTTTCATAACTCCACTTTCTTCCATTTCTAAAATAAGTTCATTACCTTCTCTTGTTCTTTCACCTACTCCAGCAAAAATTGAAAAGCCTTGATATTTATAAGCAATATTATGAATAAGTTCCATCAAAAGCACAGTCTTTCCTACTCCAGCACCTCCAAAAAGCCCGACTTTCCCTCCTTTAATCACTGGTGTTAATAAATCAATAACTTTTATACCTGTTTCTAAAATTTCAATTTCTGGTTTTTGTTTAGTAAATTTTGGTCCTGGTCTTATAATTTCCCATCTTTCTGCTTCAATTTCTCCTTTATTATCAATAGGTTGTCCATAAACATTAATAACTCTTCCTAAAACATTTCTACCAACGGGCACCGTTAATTTTTTATATGTCCTTTCAACTTCCATATCTCTATAAAGTCCATCAGTACTTTCAAAAGCAATACATCTCACTCTTTTTGAAGAAATAATATTTTCAACTTCTAAAAGTAAACCATTTTCTATAACTCTTAAAACTTCATAAACTTCAGGAAGTTCTTTTTCAAATTCTACATCCACAACTGTTCCTATAATTTGAATTATTTTACCTTTCATCTTCTTATATCAATTAATTCTTCAGTAATTTTTTGTTGTCTCATTTTATTATAATTTAAAATTTCTTTTTCTTTAAGTTCTTCAGCATTTTCACTTGCTTTTTTCATTGTTATTGTTCTTGCAAATTCTAAACTAGCTTGTGCTTGCAAAATTAATGCATAAAAAATTAAGTAAAATACCTGATTTAAAATTATCCTAATAACTATTTCTGGAGAAGGTTCAAGAAGATATTGAAACTCTTTAAACCTTGGTTCTTCTTTTTTCAAATCTTCAAATTCTTTTGTTTTTATTTTAATTTTTTCAAGAAGTTCATGGATTGATTCTAAATCAAAAGGATAAACCTTTAAGGTTTCAACAATAAATCCGCTTGAAGTTAAATTTGGCCTTATGAGATAAATTTCTTTGATTTTTTCTTTCTCAATTAAAAGTTGTAAATAACTTAAAAGCTCCTTAGCGAATTCTTCAGGCAAAACATTTTCAAATTTACTAAAACTAAAAAGAAGCTGGTATTTCTTTTTAAAATATTTTTCTGCTTTAAGTCCGATAGTTCCTAAATAAAAATCTACATTTAAAAATTCTTCTGTTTTTTTAAAAATAAGATAATCAAAACTTCCTGCTAAACCTCTATCTGAAGCTACACAAATTATTAATTTTTTACCTTTTGATACTACTTTTAGATTTGAAACTTCTTTTAATGTTTTTGGATATCTTTTAACAATTTCTTCAAAAATGTCTAAAAAATAAAAAACATTTCTTAAAATATTTGATATCTTTTGGTAAACTCTTTGAAATTTTATTGCTGAAATCAAACTAACAGATTTTGTAATTTTTTGAAAATTGCTTAAAAATTTTATTCTTTTTCTAATAAAACGTAAATTTTTTGTTTTCATTTTTTAATTTGCTCAAAAAAGTAAATCAAGGCTTCTTTAATTTTATTTTCCAAATCTTCATCTAAATCTTTTTTAGCTATAATTTCTTCTAAAATTTCTCTTTTTTCAGTCTCTAAATAATTTAAAAGTTTATTTTCTACTTCTTTAATCTGAGCTACTTCAAAATCGTCAAAAAAGCCATTATTAGCAGCATAAATTAAAATAGCAATTTTTTCGAAGGTTAGAGGTTTAAAGTTTTCTTGTTTTAGAATCTCCATCAAAACCCTACCTCTTCTTATTATTTGAACAATTTCAGGAGGAAGCTCAGTAGAAAGTTTAGCAAATTCTTCTAATTCTCTAAATTGAGCTAAATCCAATTTTAACTTTCCAGCAATTTTCTTCATAATCTTTGTTTGAGCTTTTGAACCTACACGAGAAACAGAAAGACCAATATTAATTGCTGGTCTAAAATTAGCTTTAAAAAGATCTGTTTCTAAATAAATTTGACCATCAGTTATTGAAATTAAGTTTGTAGGAATATAAGCAGAAATATCTCCAAGTTGGGTTTCACAAATAGGCAAAGCAGTCAAGCTGCCACCATTTTTAAGTTTAGCTGCTCTTTCTAAAAGTCGTGAATGGGTATAAAAAATATCTCCTGGATAAGCTTCTCTACCAGCTGGTCTTTTCAAAAGCAAAGAAATTTCTCTCCAAGCCCAAGCATGTTTTGTTAAATCATCATAAATAACTAAGGCATCCTTACCTTTATCTCTGAAATATTCTCCAATAGAGCACCCCGCATATGGAGCTAAATAAAGCAAAATTGGCGGATCTTCGGAAGTTGTAGCAACAATAATGGTGTATTCCAAGGCACCTTCCTTTTTTAAAATCTCATAAAGTCTTCTAATCTTTGACATCTTTTGTCCGATAGCTACATAAATGCAAATTGGTGTTTCTAAAGGATCATTCTTTTGATTTAAAATAACGTCAAGAGCAATCGAGGTTTTACCTATTTGTCTATCACCTAAAATAAGCTCTCTTTGCCCTCTACCTATAGGTATTAAAGCATCGATAATTTTTATACCAGTATGAAGTGGAGTACTAACAGGTTCTCTTTCCATAACACTAGGAGCTTTTCTTTCTAATGGATAAAACTCATTAGTTTCAATATTACCTAAATCATCTAAAGGCCTTCCTAAGGGATCAATAACTCTACCAATTAAAGATTCTCCTACTGGTACTTGAATTATTTTTTTAGTTCTTTTAACAATATCACCCGGTTGAATTTTCGAAAAGTCACTTAAAGCGGCAGCTCCAATAAGACCTTCTTCTAGATTTAAAGCCACTAATGGAATGTTCTTATCTTCAACGATTAATATTTCTGAAGCAAAAGCTTTATAAAGTCCTGAAATCCAAACGATACCATCACCAACCTTAATAACTTCACCGGCTTCTTCAAATTCAGGCTTAGCTTCAATTTTTTCTAATTCTTTTTCTAATTTTTCTATTAAAAATCCTAAATCTTCCATTTTTCTTTCGGGATTATTTTATTTAATAAATTCTTAAAGGAAAAATCTATCACATAGTTTGAAGTTATAATTTTACCACCCAAAATTAAATCAGAATTGATAATTTTCTCTATTATTTTAATATTAATATTGAATTTTTCTTTTATCATTTTCTCAATTTCTTTTTCATCATAATCAAAAGCTAGATATAATTTTGCTGGTTCCTGGCCTTTTATTTGAATATTTCTTAGTTTTAAAAATTCAACAATGCTCTTTAAGATATGTACTTTGCCTTCATTTTTCAAATTTTCAACTAACTTTTCAATTAAATTTTCTTTATTCTGCTTTGCTAATCTAATTATTGCTTCACCGATAATCCTTGCTTCCATTATTTTGATAACATATTTTTAATAAATTCTTCATTTAACTCTTTACTAGCAAAAACTTTCTTTGCAACTTGCATTAAAATTTCAGGTAATTTTTCATTTAATTCGGAATAAAATTTTTGTTCCAATAATTCTTTTTCTTTGTTTAATTCTAACAACATTTTTTCTCTTAAACCTGATATTTCTTTTCTTAGTTCCTCTAATTTTTGCTTTTTTATTTCTTCTGCTTCAAATAAAATTTTTTCTTTTTCTTGATAAGCTTTCTTTAAGATTGTGTCTCTTAATTTCTTTATTCTTCTTATTAACCTTTTACTTTCTTCACGAATTTTTAATCCTTCTAAGATTTTATTTTGCCTTTCTTGAATAACTTTATTTAAAGGCAACAACAAAAATTTATAAATAACAAAGAAGATCAAAAAGAAATTCAATATCTGTGCTAATAAAATTTTGTAATCAATTCCAAAAGCAGAAAGCAGTTCGTTCATTATGTGAACTTAAGAATTAAGGCAATTACTAAAACATAAATAGCAATAGCTTCGGCAAAGGCAATAGCTAAGATCATTGCAGTTTGAATCTTTGAAGAAGCTTCTGGATTTCGACCAATTGCTTTCATTGCTTCTGAGCCAATTTTACCGATAGCAAGAGCAGGAAAGATTACTCCTAAAGCAATTATTAGCCCTGGAATAATTATTTTGAAAATATCTGGGGTCATTTTTTCAATGATGGCTAATTGCGACCTTCAAGAAAATACTCGTTAATGTAAAAAATATTAACGCCTGAATAAAACCTACAAAAATTTCTAAAAGCATAAAAGGAATAGGAACTAAAAATGGAATTAAAAGACTAACTGAAAGAATCAAAATTTCTCCAGCTAAAATATTTCCAAACAACCTTAAACTAAAAGATAAGATTTTAGAAATTTCAGAAAATAATTCTAATAAACCAATGGGATTTAAAAATTTTTTTATAAATTCGAATCTTAACTTAATCAAGCCTAAAATATTTGCTCCAATTACAGAAATTAAACCTAAAGCTAAAGTCATATTTAAATCTGAGTAAGTCGTTCTTAAAAGATGTATTTTCTCTTCATGGTGCTTAATATAAATACTTCCAAAGCCAGGTAAAATTCCAAACCAATTAGAAAGTAAAATATAGATAAAAAAAGTAAAACAAAAGGCAAAAATTTTCATATTTTTAATGTCAGTCAAGTTAGACCAAAAATTATAAAAACCTTCATAAATGATTTCTAATAAAGTTTGAGTCTTATTGGGAATTTCTTTGATTTTTTTATTAAAGATAATAGAAAAGCTGACAATAAACATCATAGCCATAAGTGAAGCTAAATATGTATTGGTGATATGAAAATTTCCAATATTAAAAACTATTTCTGGTTTCAAACTGATCATCTTTTAATTTTAATAAAAAATTAATCAAATATATTATAAAAATTTTTAAAATTTTTACAAATTTACTATTCAAAAATTATTGCAAATGCTGAAATCGCAAAAGAAAAGAGATTTAGTCTATTTAAGTTCGCAATGTAAAAATATAGAAAAAGTTATTTTCATAATCTTAACAAATTACTTTATTCTCTGCTTTTCTCCCAATTTTCTGCGTTTTCTAAAATATCACCATCTTTAAACAAAATAGCTTTTAAAACTTCCCTCCATTTTGGTAATTTTCTTGTAAGCCATTCGAGATCTATAGCAAAATGTTCAAACTCTTCTTCTTGAGCATGTTCCATTATTTTCCTAACTTCAGGATCTTTGGTAGAAGAAATTCTTTGTTGATACCAATTAATTGCTTCGGCTTCTTCAATTAAAGAAGCGATTATTCTTGCAAAGTCTCTAGTTTCTTCTTTTAATTCTTCTGGTGGTTCATGGTATTGATCAAATCCTGCCATTTTTAAAAAATTAATATTTTTAATTACGACTAAAATTGTCGATCTTATAATTATACATTACCTTCCAAATGAAAAATCTAAAATTAAAAAAGAGAAAAGAATCAGAATACTTCCTAAAAGAAAAACCCAACCAAAACCAAATTTTGACCAAATTAGACCTCCGAAAATACCGCCAAAAAGTTGACCAAAACCATAAAGAGCATTAAGTGTTCCTTGAGCTGTTCCTAAAAATTCTGAAGAGACATTTTTGCCAATATAAACCATTTTCATTCCATCAATTAAAGCTAAACTTAAAGAAAGCAAAATTATAGCTGGGAAAATTAAAAAATTATTGTTTATGGAAAATAAAATAGAAGATAAAATAGAAGTTAAAAATCCAATTTTTAGCATTATTTTTTCTCCATATTTATCTCCCAATTTTCCTAAAGGAAAAGCAAAGATGACAAAGAAAAAATTAAAAAGAAAATAAAAAAGTGGTAATGTTTTTAAAGAAGAATCAATTGTTTGAATCCTTAAAAGAACTAAAGATAATGGAAAATAGCCTAAGGAAAAAATAAAAAAGGCTAAAAGATAAATTTTGACTGATGGTGAGAAAATTTTTAAATCAAAAATAAATTTTTTATTTTTTGAATCAGGATCTCTTTTATCTTCAACCCAGAAAAATGTGATCAGAGTAAAAAATCCTAAAAAACCAGCAATTAAAAATAGAAGTTTATAATTTAAATTCAAAAAATAATTCAAAAGTAAAAAACCGAAAAGCGGACCTAAAATAGCACCAAGCGTATCAAAAGCACGATGAAAATTATAAGATTTATTAAGATCTTCTTTATCTGAAGAAAGATAAATTAAAGCATCTCTTGGAGCTTCACGAAGACCTTTACCAAAACGATCAAAAATTCTTAAAACAAAAACTTGCCAAAGATTATTTACAAAATAAAGAAAAAATCTTGTTAAATTTGATATAGTATAACCTAAAAAAGCAAAAATTTTTCTTCGATTATAAAAATCAGATAATCTTCCTGAAAAAATTTTCAAAATATTATTAAAAGCTTCGCTAAATCCTTCTAAAAAACCAACAAACCAAAAAGGGGCATTTAAAGATTTAACTAAAAAAGCAGGCATCACTGAATAAATCATCTCATTAGAAAAATCATTAAAAAGACTTACTAAACTTAAATAAAAAACATTCTTATTCACTCCTAAAATTTTTTTCATTTTTCAATTCTCAAAAATGGTACAAAAATTAAAATCATAAGAGAAGTTAAGCCAGAAACAACAATAAGTGGTCCTAAACCAATTTTTGAATACAAATAGCCTCCTAAAAAACTTGAACCAATTGAGCCTAAATTAATTATTGAAGTCAGAAAAGCAAACATACTACCCGCAACTAATGATTCTGTTTTTTGAGCAGCAAAAGTAAGCATTGTTAGAAAAGCTATCATTCCTAAAATGCCAAAGACTATTCTATCAAAAATAGATAAAGCAATAGCTAATGTCTGATTGTTTTTAACAAAGCTTAAAAGATAAATTAAGCTAAAAAATGTGCCTAAACCTCCAATCAAAATACTAAAAATCAGAAGCTTTTTAAAATTGACTCCTCTTAAAAAACTTCCAAAAATCATTGCTCCTAAAGCTGAACCAATAGCAGAAATTGATCCTAATGTACCAATTAAAATTTTTGAAAATTTGAGTTCATCAACCATATAATAGAAAAATGGCGTTCCATAAGAAGGAGAAAAATTCCATAAAAACAAAAAGAAAGTAACCAATAAAAATTCTTTATTTAAAATTGCTGACTTGAAAACTTGTTTGAATTCATAAAATTTTAAAATTGCTTCTGGTTCATTTCTTAAAAGTAGATAGGTAACTAAAGCAACTGTAAATGGAAAGAAAAAGGCAATAGCGAATGTTGTCTGATAAGCTAATTTTTCTGCTGCCAGTCCTCCAGCAAGGCCAGTAATAATTTGAGCAATTGAAACTGCTAACCATTGAATTGATTGAAATTCTCTTAAACTATTTTCTTTTTTACCAATCTCAACCATATAAGCATCAGTCACTACATCTTGAAAAGCATAAGCAAAGGATGAAATAGTCAAAATTAAAAGAAGAAGCCAGACATTATAATTTGAAGTTAAAGCTAAAATAAGCCAACAAAAAGAAGCAACAAGGCTTGTTAAAATAAGATAATTTCTTCTTCTTGAACCTTTAATTGGAAATAAATCAGAAATCAATCCCCATAATGGCTTTATTGCCCAACCCAAAATAGAAATAGCACCAAAATAAGCAGCCTGCGTTGCTGTTAATTTAAAAACATCCTTTAAAAGATAGCTAATTGATAAATTTGGCAAAGATGAAAGCCCATTCGGCGAGAAAAAATATACTAAAGCAAAAATTATAATATATTTAAATTTACTCATACCAATTCACCAAAATTACCTCAATATCTTTATTTTCTTTTTCGACCAGTTCTTTAAATTTATTTATATCACTAAAGCCTTTTTCACCTCGATAATGATAAGGATAAACTTTTTTAGGTTTAAATTCTAAAACTGCTGAGGCTGCTTGTTCAACTGACATTGTCCAAGGAAGGTTCATTGGTAAAAAAGCAATATCAATATTTTTTAAATTCCTCATCTCTGGAATATCTTCAGTATCTCCAGCAATATAAACTCTAAAATTTTCTTTTTCAATTAAATAACCATTACCTCTTCCTTTAGAATGAAACTGAAGTCTTTCGTGAGTAAGATTATACATTGGTAAAGCTAAAATTTTAAAATCTTCAAAATTAGTTTCCTCAAAGTTATTTAAAATTTTTGTTTTTTGCTTTAAATCTAAAGGAAGTTCATCATAAACAGCCTTTGGAGCAATAATTAAAAATTCTCCTTTTAAATTTCGCAAGACATCAACATTTAAATGATCAAAATGGATATCAGTAATTAAAACTAAATCAGGAGATGGTTTGTCTTTATACAAATCAATGCTCCAGGCAGGATCAACATAAATAATCTTTCCCCAATCTAAAATTAAAGAAGCATGGTAAATAGGAATTACTTTAGGTTCCATAAATTAATTATAATTAAAAAATGAAAATTTTGTTAAAAATAGAAAATTATGAAAAAGGAGTGATAATTGAAAGGCTAAATAGGTTTGTCGTTAAAGTGAAAATTAAAAATAGGCTGACTCTAGCTCATTTAAATAACACTGGAAGATTAGAAGATTTTTTAAAGAAAGAAGAGGTTGGGTTGTTTTTGCCAATAAACGCAGACTATGCGGACTCTACGCAGACTGCGCCGACAAAGTTAAAATTTCGGCTTTCAATGATTAAAGAAAGTAAAAATATTTATTCAGTTATTGATACCCAACTTCAAATGAAATGTTTTGAGATTGCTTTGAAAAAGGGATATATCTCTTGGCTTAGGGGAGCAAAAATTTTAAAAAGAAATTTTATGATAAATCATTCTTTAATTGATTATTTAATTCAACATAAAAACAAAAAATATCTTCTTGAAATAAAAAGTGCAGTAATGAAATATAAAAACTTTGCTATGTATCCAGACTGTTCATCCATTAGAGGCCAAAAGCATATTAAGGAATTGATTGATATACAAACCTTGCAGACTAAATGCAGACTAGGCAGAAATAAAAATTTACCCAGATATAAACCGGATATATCTCCCGGATTTAGACCGGATAAATCCGGTAATTATCCGGGTAATTCATCCGGGAGATATCTGGGTAATCAATCCAGTAATCATCCGGGCCAACCCTCAGGTAAAAATCCGGGCGATAATATGTATCCGTATAAATCCATGGTACTTTTTATCGCTGGAATGAAAAACATTTCTGCTTTTTCTCCTAACAAAAATGCTGATCCAAAAATTTATGAACTTTTAAAAATTGCCAAAAACAAAGGAGTAAAAATTAAAGCAATTCAAATTTATTTTGATGAAAAAAGAAAAAGTATTATTTTGAAAAATGATAATCTTCCGGTAATTTTGTAAAAAATTTATTTTCAAAAATACAAAACAATATTCTAACATTCTGCAGAATGTGAGAATGTTTTGTATCTTAGTTTTCAATTTAAAGAAGATTTCGATATAGGACTTTCAACTTTAAAATTATTCTTTTTTCTTCAAATTATTTTTCTTTAATAATTCTCTTTTATAAATTTTTCAATGCCATTTGCTATTCCTTCAGCTACTTTTCTATATCCTAATATTAAAGTTAATAAATCTTTTTGGTTTCTCATATTCCCCATTTCTATAATTACAGCTGGAGTTTTAGGATGAATGGCTTTTTTATATCTTGACCAATTAAAAGCATAATAATGGGTCATATTTACAGTGGCATAATCTATAAATTCCAATCCTGAGCTTTTTAGGTATTCTTCTATAATAGCAGATCTTAATTTTTCAGCTTTACCTGAATAATCTACATAAGGCGTAGAAATCATAAAACCAGAAACTAAATCGTCTGTTGAATTAGCATGAATTGAAACAAATGCATCCGCATAATAAGTTTCTGGTATAATAGCAGGTAAAATCTCTACTAAATAACCTTTTTCTTCTAAAATTTTTTTAACCTCAAAACCAATCAATTTATTTATTTCCACTTCTTTTATAGACCCTAAAACAGCACCTGTTTTAGATAGTTTTTTGAGATCTAGAGATGGTTCTTTATCCATCATATGACCTATTTGGATTGCTATTTTTATAGGACCTTCAGGCCTTTGCCATTTATCAAAATCTGGAAATCTAAAATAAAGAGCTTGTCGAGAAAATTCCGGATAAGGTTGATAATATATTTCGTTTAAAATCTCAAATAGTTTATCTTCGCTTAATAAATTAGCCTGGTTAAAAGTAAAAATAATGGTTAAAAGTTTTAGTAAAACCTCAGGATTTTTTATTAGCATTTCTAATTTATTATACAAAATAAAATTAGCTTTTTTTCTAAAAAGTAAAAGTTTTTGATTTAAAAAGAGTTATGCTAAAATAAAGAAAGACAAAAGGCCGTAATTAAAAATTAAAGTAAAAATGAAAAAAATAATAACAATAGCTTTTGCTTTAATAGTCGTACCATTATTAGTTTTTGGTCAAACAACAACCACAACCACTATACCTTCAGCAACACCTACTCCACAAATAGCAACATCTACAACTCCTAAAGCAAAACAAGTCAATCTTGATTGTATGAAAAATGCTGTTGAAAAAAGAGAAAATGCTTTAAAAACAGCAAGGGAGATTTACTTTAATAAAATAAATCAAGCTTATGAGGAAAGGAAAACTGCTCTTTTAAATGCTTGGACGATTGAAAATCAAAAGGAAAGACAAAAAGCAGTGCGCGTTGCTTGGGATAATTTTAAAAAGAGCGTAAAATCTGCTAAATCTGAATACAAAAAAGCACATAACCAAGCTTGGAATACTTTTGTTAAAGATAGAAAAGCTTGTAAATTTGGCCCAACCGGAGAAAATCCAGAGGCAGATTTGAATTACTAAAATAAAAATTAAATTAGCTTCAAAAAAGGGCCGGAGCGGGAGGCGAGTAGGTGTCGTGAGGACGGGGTTGGCGGCATGGGGACGGGTCTTCGCTCCGGCCTAAAAATAAAAAACGGGCGGTGAAAGCCTTCTGGTTTTATTATAACAAAATTATTAAAAAATTGCAACCCCTTAAAACAAGAATTGTAAAATTAAACCGAAAATTATTAATAAAACTAAAGTTATAATCACCCTTTGAAGCAAAATTGGTTTCCCTCTTTTTTTAGTGATCCATTTACTTATATAAGGAGCAATAAAAACTAAAATGCCTCCTAGAATTCCTGCTAATAAAGATTTATCAATTAAAAGAAATTTTTGATAATTGCTAATATTTAAAGTTAAATAAGTATAATCTGCAATCCAATTTTTCACTGGCAAATAAGAAATAATAAAAGTTAAAACAATAACTAACAAATCTTGACCTTTGAAAAATTTCTTTTTAATTAAATTGTTCAACCAATCTCCAACTACTACAGCTAAACCTCCTATTAATAACCCCATTACAATTTTTTTAACTCCTAATTCATAACCAGCAATAACTAAAACACTTGATCCAATTACACAAACTGGACAATATGCAAATGCTAATAAAGGAAAAATAAATATTGCAATAATTAAAAATTTGATCATTTTATTATTTAACAACTTCTACTTGCCAATTTTCATTTACCCATAACCCTATAATTCTAACATTTAACCTCATTAATTTAATTATTTTCATACCTTTTTTAATTTGTTCAATATGCTTTTCTTTTTCGACTGGATTCCCTGCGCAATCAGTATGACCAACAATCGCAATTACCTTTGAATTATGCTTCTTAACAGAAATTTTGATTTTTTCTTTAATCCAAGAAATTAATTCTTTATTCCCCTCAGCTAAAATTTTATCTATACCTGGTTCAGTTATCATATCTACATAATCAACTCTAAATTTTTTCTTTAAAAATTCAATTACTGGAACTTGAACTCTACCATCCATACAATTTAAAGCTGTAGCAAATTTACCCTTTTTCATTTTTGTACTTATTTTTTATTATAAATTGATTTTTTAAAAAAATTTTAATTAATCATGACCAAATTTTTTATTAACAAAATTTTAAATAATTTTGAAAATAATTCCAATATAAATACCAATTGTACTAATAGATAAAAACCACAATTAAATTTGGCTTCATTTCAGATTTAGCAAAGTTTTTATAATTTGAATAAGTAATTCAATTATTTTTTGTTCTCTACTTCCTTTTCTTCTACCTCCTATGAGATTTTGAAATCACAGAGATTTTTAAATTTTTCAATTTCTTCTTGTCTTTCTTTTTCTAAGATATCTTTTTAATATTTTTGATATTCTCTTCTGTTTGAAACTTTTTATCTTTTATTCTCCAAATTACATTCCCTTCTTGAGTTTCAACTCTTGTACAGGTTTCATAAAAGCGTTTTACATATAGACCTTCTGGTGGAGGGATAGATTCTAAACCGCATAGTGGTATTCCTTGTTGTTGATATTTTAAAACCATACTAGTTTTGGGGTATTTCTCTTGGTTTGGCCAGGGATACGACCATAATAGATCTGGAGTAATGAAAGTATAAATTTATCTTATGCTCCGGGGGCAGGATTCGAACCTGCGACATCCTGCTTAACAGGCAGGCGTTCTACCGCTGAACTACCCCGGAATCTTTCTATTTTCTATTATATATTATACACAATCTTTGCAATAATTTGAAATTTTGTTTTTTAAATTATAATATCTAAATGATGCAAAAAATTATCAAAAAAGCAATTATTCCGGTAGCAGGATTAGGAACAAGATTTTTGCCTGCAACTAAATCACAGCCAAAAGAGATGTTGCCTATAATAGATAAACCCGTAGTTCATTTTATTGTTGAAGAAGCAATTAATTCTGGAATTGAAGATATTATTTTTATTACAGGAAGACATAAAAGAGCTATTGAAGATTATTTTGATTATATGCCTGAATTAGAAAATAACCTCTTTCAGAAGAATAAATTAGATATACTAAATAAAATAAGATCTATTGCTCATTTGGCTAACTTTATTTATGTAAGACAAAAAGAACAAAAAGGTGATGGTGATGCTATTTTACAGGCTGAGTGTTTAATAAAGGATGAACCTTTTGCTGTTTTATTTGGAGATGATATTGTAATAAGTAAAAAACCTGCTTTGCTCCAACTAATCCAAGTTTTTGAAAAATATAGAGATTGTACTATTGCTTTGTGCGAAATACCAAGAAAATTTTTAAAACACTATGGCGTAGTTAAAGCTGTTCAAGTAGGTAAAAATATCTATGAAATAAAAGATATTGTTGAAAAACCTGATCCTTCAAAAGCACCTTCAAATTTAGCTATCATTGGCAAATATGTTTTAATACCAGAAATATTTGATGAATTAAAAAATGTAAATTATAAAGATGAACTAAGGCTTGCTGATGCTTTGAAAAGTATTTTAAAGAAAAGACCGGTTTATGGAGTGAAAATTGAGGGTAAAAGATATGATTGTGGTAGTAAGGTGGATTTTGTAAAAGCAATTATTGATCTAAGCCTTCAGCATCCTGAAGTTAAAAAAGAAATTAGAAAACATCTAAAATCACTAAAAATTTAATATTTTTTAAAAAATTTAGAAAAATTTTTTCTAGAAATTATAAAGTGGATTTTATGTATATAAACTTTGCAAAAGGTTTTTTTAAATTATCACTTTTAAAATTTATTTTCTATTTTTCTATAGAAATATAGAAATTAATATTTTTCCATTAAAAAGCAAATTTAAATTTCTTCTCTTTGTCATCTTTTTTAGAATTTCTCATAATTTCTCAAATTATAGATGAAAATTTTTAAACAAATACAAAATTCGTCTTCCTAAATTAGAAATTTGATAGTGAACAATTAATCCTTCTCTTCTTTTTGTTATTAAACCTGCTCTTAAAAGTTTTTCAAGATGAGGAATCGCTATTTTATAATCTGTGTTTAAATAATCTGCAATAGTTCCTGTATCATTTTAGCCAGTTCTATTTAAAAAAATCTAAGATCATTAATCTCTTTTTATTAGCTAACCCTTTTAAAATTATTTCTAAATCTTTATATTTCATTTTCGAATAAATATTTAAATACGCTTTTATATTATTTTATCATATTTTCGATTTTTCTATAGAAATATAGAAAAGTTAAATATTTTAAATTGTTTAGTTTTGAGATCGAATTGTTATTTTATAATAACCAAAGCTGCTATAAAAAAATGATTGATTGCAATTATTTAAGAAATAAAAATTGAAAGAAAACTTTTTAAAAATAAATTTGAATATTCGTGGGTTTTGTCTCTTTGATTTCTATTTCTAATAAATTATTGTTCCTTTGAAAGTTTTGTTTGCTAAATAATTTTCTAAATTTTTTAATTTCTTTCCATTTAAAATTATTACTTTAAATTTAAATTTTTGAGCTAATTTAGAAGCTATTGGATCGAAAGGTGCTGACATTCCTGGTATCCATTTTTGTTCTATAAGTTTTAAATAATCTTTCCAAGATATTTCTTTAAATGGTTTTGCATCTTTGAATTTATTTGGATCTTTATCATAAACATAATCTACATTGGTCAAATTAATGATTGTATCTGAGCCGTATGTTTTCGCAAGCAAAACTGCGTCATAATCTGTACTAAATCCTGGTTTCCAGCCTGCAGCAATTAAAATCTTTTCTTTAAAACTAATTTTTTCTTTTGGATTTTTAATTATTCTGAAATAAGCGTATTTTCTAAAAATTGTCAAAAGTAAATGAGCATTAATTCTTGTTGCATGTATTCCTAACCAATCTAAGTCTTCATTAGAGACTTTAGTTAAGGCTTTAGCTGCATTTTGATAATTTCTTGCTGTCTTGCCTCCTCCAACAATAATAATAAATTTCTTGTTTTCTTTTATTTTTTTCTCTATAATATTTTTAAATAGACTTAAGAATTTAATATTTATTTCATTGGGAACAACTAAACTTCCGCCAAGAGATATTACGTAAATCTTTGTCATTTATTAAATTATAAACTTTAATTTAAAAATGATTAAAGAATTTATTTTGAGCAAAAGTTCGGATTACAAAACAAAAATAGTTACAATTCAAGAACCTAGCGTGGATATTTTAAATTTAATTCGAAAAAATTTAAAAAATTATGAAGCTGATGATAAATTTTTAAGCAAAATAAAGAAAATTGAAAAAAAGCAAAGAAGTAATTTTGTATTTATATTAAGGTCTTTAGATTTTAGGTTATGGGAGTTTCCGGAAAATTGGCGATATAAAGAAGAAAAAGGATTTTGGGGACTTACAGAAAGGGTTATAGATTTATTTAAATTTATCAGCCTAAATAATGAAAATTTAACTTTCCCTCTTTTTAAAAAAATTATTTCCCCAAAAGAAAAATTAGCTTTAGCAAAATTGAGATTTAAAATTTTTAAATCTACTTTAGGATGGCTTAATAAAAAATACAATGGAAATTTTGACAATTATTTTGAAGAAAATAAAAATGCTTATAGCTTTTGTTTTAATTTATTTGAATTAGAAAAATATAGAGATTTTTATAAGAATTTATATTTTTTAAAACCTAATCAGCTTTTATATCTTGAATATATTTTAGCAAACAATCTTTTTAAAAAATACAAAGATGAATTAGAAACCTTAACAATTTTTGTTGATGATAAAATTCAACAAATTTTTCTTAATTTTGGTCTCATTAAGCTTCCTAAAAAATATCTAACCAAAATATTAAAAAAGCAACCATTACGAAAGTTTTCTGTGCTTGAAAATGAATTAAGGCTTGCTTCAATTTTGCTTGGAGAAATGATCAGTCAACAATTAAAAATTCCTGCTTATAGAGTAGATAATATTTTGTGGTGGATATCGCATAAAATTAAATTAGAAATTCCAGCACTAAAAGTTAAAACGATTTTTTACTAATAGCGATAAATGCGGATACAGCACGGATGAATGCGGATAATCGAATTAAATAAAAAAAATGTTTAGTTTCAAAATTATTAAAAAAGATAAAAATACCAGAGCCAGATTAGGAATTTTAAAAACGCCTCATGGAATAATTCATACTCCTAACATTGCTATTGTGGCTACAAAGGGTTCAATACGAGGAATAAGTTTTGATTTAGCTAAAAAATTTGGTGGTGAAATTTTTATGATCAATACTTTTCATTTTTTTCATAATGATAGATATAAAATAGTTGAGAAATTTGGAGGTCTTCATAAATTTTTAAATATTAATTATCCTTTAATGACTGATAGTGGAGGATTTCAAGTTTTTAGTTTGGGTTTTGGCTTAGAACATGGAGTAGGCAAAGTTGCAGATATTTTCCCTTTAGAAGCTCGGAATCAAAATCAATCTTTGGACGTTGCACGTCCCAAAGGTAAATCATTGGTAAAAATTTATGAAGAAGGAGTGGAATTTATTTCTCCTTATGATGGCAAAAAATTATTCTTATCTCCTGAGCTTTCTATAAAAATCCAAAAAATTCTGAAGGCAGATATTATTTTTGCCTTTGATGAATGCACTTCTCCATTATCTAGTTATGAATATACAAAACAAGCAATGAAAAGAACTCATAGATGGGCATTAAGGTGCTTAGAAGAATTTTATAAAACGCGGACCTACGCGGACTATACGCGGACTAACGCGGACAAGAATAATTCACCCGGATTTGTAACGGATACTCTGCCCGGATTTAAACCGGATAAATCAGGTAATTATCCGGGTAACTCATCCGAGAGACATCCGGGTAAAAATATAGAAAGTCTGCGTGAGTCTGCGTTAGATCAAATTATGTTTGGAATTGTTCAAGGAGGAGAATATGAAGATTTAAGAAAAGAATCTGCTCAGTTTATTAATTCTTTACCATTTTTTGGATTTGGCATTGGAGGAAGCTTAGGTAAAAGTAAAAAAGATATTATTAAAGTATTAAATTGGACAATACCTTTATTAGACGAAAATAAACCAAGACATCTGCTAGGCATAGGAGAAATTGATGATATTTTTCACTCAATTGAACAAGGAATTGATTTATTTGATTGTATTATTCCTACAAGATGGGCAAGGCATGGTACAGGTTTTACTTACAAAGGAAGGATAAATTTAAAATCAAGCAAATATATTGCGGACAAAAAACCTATAGATCCTGAATGTAAATGCAATGTATGTCAAAAATATTCAAGAGCTTATATTTGTCATCTATTAAAGGAAAAAGAAATATATGGCATAATTCTTTTAACTGAACATAATGTTTTTTGGATTCTGAATTTATTTAAAGAAATACGAAAAGCTCTTAAGAATGATCAATTTCAGCAATTAAAAAAGAGATTATTGAAGTATTGGTAATATTATCTTTTTACTTTAAACATCAAAGCTGATAAAGATTTTTGAAGGATATTTTTTAGGGACAATTTTACTACTTCTGGATAAAATACTTCATAATTTAATTTTTCATTGCCTGTAAGTGCCCAATTCAATCTTACAGTTAATTGTCTATTCCAGCCAAAGTTATTTCCAAAAGCTTTTCTATTTGAACAAACAAAAACAAAACTTTTACTTTTTGCAGGATCACTATTATTTATTTGTGGTATCCAACCGCTACAATTCATATACATATTTAAGGTATATTGAGCAGTTTTTGACCAATCCCATCTTATAAGAGGAATAGCCCATTTATCTGGAGATCCAAATTTAGTTACCAATTCTTCGTACGTTCTTGGACAAGTACCTCCACAATCTTGATTTACTTCAATGGTTTTAGTTATTCCTGTTGTGGTCACTCCTCTTGTAGGTAAAGTAGAAGTAGCTGATAGTTGTATTCCTGCATGAATAGCATTAAATCTTCCAGTAAAGGAAGTAAAGTATAATGTAGCGATATTTCCTTGTTTTTCGTAAACTAAAGCAGGGTATTCGTCGGATCCAACTTTAGCGTTTATAGTCACATTTGGATAATAAGGAACTATTATTTTATAAGTATGGGAAATATCTTCTCCTGTAGATTTAGCTTTTATCTTGTTATTAATATCTTTAGCAGTAACAGAAGTTAACCTAAATGAGACATGACCATTTGTATAAGAAAAATCTTTATCTTGGGGAGAGTAAGTAAGTCCTTTTAACACCACAGTATAGGTTCCATTTGTTAAAGGAAGATTAGGGTTAGTGGGAAATGTTACAGTTAAAATATAGGGCTTGGAAGCAGTAGCAGTTAAGATTGTACTCCATTTTTCTGTAGTATCCGGTTTAATAACTTCTACTTGAATTTCTTTAAAAGGCCATTGATATTGTTGATTTACTCTAAAGGTTAATGAATTTAAATAAAATGGTGTATCAGTAGGAACATTTGTTACTTCAAAAGCATATTGAATTTCTGTAGTTGTACTAGGTCTTATTTCTCTAATTTCTTGTGTTCTAAGTTGAGGAATAATAGTTATTTTTGGTTTAGGAGGAACATAAGTATATTTTAGAGGAGGAGTTATTACTAAAATAGACCCCTTTTTCTCAGGCATTAACGGAGAAATAGAGGAATCTTCTTCATAAATCCCAAAATACACAAAAGAAACTTTTTGTGAAGTAGGAAATTGCAAAACTGGAACTATAAATTTTGTATAACCGTTATTTAATTCATTATCAGTAATATCTCTTATATATTGATAACTAAAACCTTCTCTTAAAACAACTCTTTTATTAGGTTCTTTGACATAAGAAGGGGCTCTAAATTTTAAATAAACATCATCACTATTTTTTATTTCTTGATTAATTTTTAAGTTTGTAACGACTGAATAGCTATTTACTAAATCAACCAAATAATAGTACCAATTATATGGAGTTGTATTTACAAGCCATTTTAAAATTGGGAAAATTTCTTCGGCCTTTTGAGAGCTAGTTGATTGAGCGTGTGCATAAGTAATAAAAATTAAAGTAGATAAGAAAGCAAATAAGATTATTTTATTTCTCATTCTATAATTTCCTTAATTCGACCTAATTAAAAATATTATATTCAAAAAAATAATTGTCAAGTAAAAATTGTGGATAATTTGCTCTTTTTATTACCCTATTTTCCTCTTAATTGTCTTATATATTTCTCCTATTATTAAAACTAAAGAAGAAAGCATAAAAATAATAACAAATTCTTCAATTTTAATAGACGCAAAATTCAAAATATTTTTTGCCTGAGGATTAAAAATTACGAAATATTGTAAGAATACTGAAAATACAATTCCTAAAATTAAATAAAGATTGCCCTTAATATTAAGTTTTAAGATGCTTTGATTAAATGACCTTAAGTTTAAAGCATTATAAATTTGGGTAAAACTCATTACTAAAAAGGCATAGGTTCTTGCTTTATCTAAATCAAACGTATATTCATTTTGGAAAATTAACAAAGTTAAAGTTGTCATTATTGTTGCCATCATAAGAAGAAATGGAATTAGGTCAGAAGATATTAATGATTCTTTAGCTTTTCTGGGTCCTGAAATAAGCTCATAACCATGTTCTTTTTCAAAAGCTAAGCCTGTACCAACTAGAGTATCAGTAACAAAGTTTAAAAACAAAATATGTGTTGGTTTTAAAATAAATGGTAATCCTGTAATTAAAGTACTTAAGATTGTTAAACTTTCTGCAACGTTAGTAGTAATTAAAAAGAAAACAACTCTTTTTAAATTGTTATAAACTTTTCTGCCTTCTTTAATGCTTTCAATTAAATTTTCTAAATTATCATCTAATAGAATAATATCACTAGCTGATTTTGCAATTTCTGAACCTCTTTTGCCCATACAGATACCGATTTCAGCATTTTTTAGACCTAAAACATCATTAACACCATCTCCTATATAAGCAACCGAAAAACCAAGTTTTTGATAAAGTTCTAAAATTTTAAGTTTGGTTTCTGGAGTAATTCTTGCAAAAATATAAGTATCTTTAATTTTTTCTAAAAGTTCTTTTTCAGTTAAATTTTCAATTTCTTTTTGATCTAAAACGTTTAAATTTCCAAAACCAACCTCTTTAGCAATATAAACAGCAGTTTCTTTATGATCGCCAGTTAAAATCCTTATATCAATTCCCGCTGATTTTAATTTTTTAATTGTTTCTTTAACTCCTTTTTTAGGTGGATCATATAAAGCAATAAGACCTACAAAAATTAAATTTTCCTCTTTTTCTCCTTCATTAAAGGCGGCAGCTAAGACCGAAAAGCCATTTTTAGCATATTCTAAGCCTTTATTTAAAACTTCTTCTTTATTTTCGAAATCATATATTCCATCCTTTCTTAAAATAAAATCTGAATTTTCAATAATTTTTTCAAAAGCTCCGATATAATAAGATTCAATTCTTTCATGTTTTACAATTACTCTTTTATGTTTTCTTGTTCTTGAAAAAGGTTCTCTTTTGATTATTTTTCCCGTTTCTAAAATTTGTACTTGTTTTATTCCTGCTTTTTCTAAAAGAACAAGTAAAGCAATATCTCTTGGATTTCCTTTAAATTTTATTATCACATTATCCGAATGCTGACCGAATATATTTTTACTACCCGAATCTTGACCGAATATCTTACCCGAATGAGAACCGAATTTTATATCATTACCTGAATATTTACCGAATATTTCATTTTTATTCGGGTAGTTCATTTGGTTGTCATTCGGGTAGATATCATTATTCGGTCGTGCAATTCGAGCAGATTCTATTCGGTCGCTTGATTTGGGTAATTTTATAATTTCTGCCTCGCTTACAATAGCTGCAATGTTTAAAAGCTTTATAAGTGGATAATTTTCAAAAATATTTATTTCTTTTCCATCTTTTAAAAATTTTCCTTCTAAAGAATACCCTTCTCCAGTTACTTCAATTTCTTCATTATCAACATAGATTTTTCTTACTGTCATAACATTCTCAGTTAAAGTTCCTGTTTTGTCAGAAAGCAAAAGATTAATAACTGATAAATTTTCTACTGCTTGGAAATTTCTTACAAAAACATTCTTTTTAATTAAACCATAAGCGCTAACAACTAATAAAACAGTAATAATAACAGGTAAGCCTTCTGGAATAGAAGAAATAAACGAAGACAGAACAAAAAGTAAAGTTTCTGACCATAAATAATGTCTTTGAAAAGCAAAATAGAAGATTAAAATAGAAGTTGAGAGAGCGATAAAAAACATTTTCAAAATTAAATCTTTAGAAAGCCTCTCAAAATGTGGAGCAAATTGTTCGATCTTTTTAAACCTCTCATAAATTGAGCCTATATAAGTATTAACTCCTGTCGCAAAAACAATTCCTTTTCCCCTGCCTTCAACCACATAACTTCCCATAAAACCGATATTTTTCCTTTCAGGAATTGGAGTATTTTCATCAAGTGGTTTTATATCTTTTTCTACAGGCAAAGATTCTCCTGTTAAAATAGATTCATCGATTTTTAAATTTTCAACCTCAAAAAATCTTAAATCTGCTGGAATAATATCTCCTTCTTCAATAAAAACAATATCCCCTGGTACTAATTCTTCTACAGGTATTTCATTTAAGTCTTTATCTCTTAATACTTTTGCTTTCGGTTTAAAAATTTTTTTAAGTTTTTCTAAGGTTTTTTCTGCTCTTATTTCAAAGAAGAATCCTATAAATACATTAACCAATATAATCAATAATATTACAAAGGCATCTTCAAATTTCTTAAGGAAAATACTCAAAATTAAGGCAAAAAATAAAACTAAATTAAAAATATTTTTGATTTGCTTTAAAAAAATATTCAAGGTTGATTTCTTTTCTTCAGGTAAAACATTACCTCCATATTTCTTTAGTCTTTCTTTTGCTTCTTTACTTGAAAGCCCACTTAAACTAGTTGATAACAAATCTAAAATCTCTTCTATTTTTAGAGAATGCCACTTAGCCATATTTAAGATTATAAAATTAAATTATAAAATAAAACATTTTTTATATAATTTAATTTCTAAAATGAATATAGACAAAAAACTTTTAAAAGAAATTCGAAATAGACTGAAAGAATTTAAAAAAATTGAGGATGAAAATCTATTATTTAAAGAGCTTTGTTTTTGTATACTTGTAGCAAATACAAATTTAGAAAGGACATTAGAAATTTGGAAGAAAATTGATGATGGTTTTTTAAAATATAATAAAAAACAACTTTCTTTAAAATTAAAATCTTTAGGTTATAGATTCTACAACAAAAGAGCTGATTATATTTTATATAATAGAAAGATTAAAAAAATAATTAAAGAAAAAATAAAAGAGTTATCAGCTTTTTATTTAAGAGAATGGCTTGTTAAAAATTTAAAAGGAATAGGATTCAAAGAAGCAAGTCATTTTTTAAGGAATATAGGATTCAAAGATTTCGCTATATTAGATAGACACATTTTAAGATTTTTGTTCAAAAATAAAATAATAAAAGAAATACCATCAAATTTAAGCAAAAGAAAATATTTAGAAATTGAAAATAAACTAAAAAAGTTAGCAGATAAATTAAATATTACATTAAGCGAATTAGATTTTCTTATTTTTTATTTAGAAACAGGTACTTTACCTAAAAAATAATTAAACCTTAATAACCACAGGCAAAACAACTGGTCTTCTTCCTGTTTTTCTAAATAAATATTCTGATAATTCTTCCTTAAGCGAATATTTTATCTGCTCTTCTTGAATTATTGGCGCTTCATCTCCTAAATATTGTGTGTTTCTTTTTACTATATTTTTAATAAGTTCCCTTACTTCATTTAATAAATTTTTTGACTCTCTCAAATAAACGAATCCTCTTGATATTATATCTGGACTTGTTTTTAGTTCTCCTGTTTGCGAATCAATTGTTACAATAACAACAAACATTCCTTCTGTTGCTAAAGCCTTCCTATCTCTTAAAACAACATCACCAACACTCCCCAAACCTAAACCATCTACATAAACTAAATTAGCTGGTACTTTCTCATCTGTTAATTCTATTCTATCTGGAAACATTTTTATAACTTGGCCATTGCTTGCTATTATTATTTTTTCTTTGTCAATTCCTAAATCTAAACCTATTTCTTCAGCAGCTTTCATCATATAATAATGACCATGAACAGGCATTAAGTATTTAGGCTTTGTTAAATTTATAAATAATCTAATATCATCAGCAAAGGCATGTCCTGAAGCATGAATATCCATCATTTGATAATGATAAATTTTTGCTCCTTGCTTTGTTAATGTATCTTTTAAATTCTGAATAATTCTTTCATTGCCAGGAATTACAGAGGAAGAAAATATGACAGTATCATTTTTTACAATTCTAAAATATTTATGCTCTCTATTTGCTATTCTCATTAAGGCTGAACCTTCTTCTGCTTGAGAACCAGTACAAATTATCAAAACTCTATTAGGAGGTAACTTAAATGAATCTTCTGGTCTAATAAATATCCCTTTCTCATATTTCAAATATCCTAATCTTTTAGCAACTTCAACATTTATTCTCATTGTATGACCATCAACTACAACTTTTCTTCCATATAAACCAGCTAAATATATAAGTTGTTGAATTCTTTCAATTAAGGAAGCAAATGTAGAAGCTATTATCCTGCCATTTGCTTTTTTAAATATTTCTTCTAGATTTTCCATAATCTTTCTTTCTGAAATAATATGCCCTGGTTCTGGAGCATTTGTAGAATCTATCATTAAAAGATCTATTCCTCTATGGGCTAATCTAACTATTCTTGAAAGATCTGCAGGCTTATCGAAAAAGGGCGTAAAATCAATCTTAAAATCTCCTGTATGCATGATATTTCCAACAGGAGTTTGAATCATCAATCCTATAGAGTCTGGGATATTATGATTTACATGAAAATAATCAATCACAAATGGACCTAATTTTAATGTTTTATAATCATCTTTTTTAATTTCATGAATTTCTAATTTAGGAGCATTTGGGAAATCTTGCTGTCTTTTTATTATTAAGCCTTTTGTAAGAGGAGTAGTATAAATTGGAGGATTGCCTATTTTATCAATTAAATAGGGAATTGCACCAATATGATCGTAATGACCATGAGTTATTAAAATTCCTATAATTTTATCCTTATTTTGAGATAAATATTCAACATTAGGAATGATATAATCTACTCCTAACATATTTTCAGTTTCTGGATAACCCAAACCTAAATCAATTACAATAATTTGCTCCTTTCCATTTTTAGGGACCCACTCTAAGACTGTTAAATTTCGACCTACTTCTTCTAAACCACCAAGGGGGATTATTTTAACAATACCTTCTTGCTTTACAATTTTTTTTGCTAATTTTTTAACCTTAGGAGTTTGTGCTGTTTTTTCTATAACGACTTGCTGATCCATTATAATATCAAAAATAATAATACGACCAAAAATATTAAAAGAGAAAAATTATATTGCCGAGGGTGGGATTCGAACCCACACAGCCTTAAAGGCTACAAGGCTCTGAACCTTGCGCGTCTACCTATTCCGCCACCTCGGCTATTTTTAGTAACCATATGCATAAAATTCCATTAAAGAAGCTTGAATATTTTCATTATTAGGCTTAACTGCTATTCTTATTTTTTGAGTATTTTGATTAACATTTAGATTTACATAACTTCCTGTAATAGTTGTACTTGCAACAGCAATGGGTGTTTGGTTAGTGCCTATTGGAAAATAAGAAACTTCAACATACGCGTTTGGAGAAATATCATTTAAATAAATAGAAACATAACTTACATACTTTGGTTCTGAAAATTCTAATTCTGCAACATAATTTTCTATAGTACCGGAAGTAGAAGTATCGTCTCCTAAGATTTTTCCTGTATTAGTATAGCCATCATTTAAAATAGTAGAGTTCGAACCATAGCAAATTAAAGTGTAATCTGGTTCTATTGCTGCATAAACAAAATTAAATATTTTTATAATTGGACATCCTACATTTGTATCATAATAATAATATAATCCTCCTAATTTTTGAATTTGTGTTCCTCCTTCAGAGGTTCCTTCTTGAATTGTTATACTTTTAATTTGACCACCTTCCCTTACAACTAACCAATTAAATAGCCAACTTACAGGATAGAATAAATCTTTAAAGCCAAAATATCCTTGATAAGTAATAGGAGAAATCTCTCCTCCTAAAATTGTAATTGTAGAAGGCCAATAAAATAAAGGTAACAAATTTTCTTTGCCAAAATAAGGAATTGTAACTTCTTGACCTGGAACAACTTCTTTAACCATATTTAATTTATATAATCCATAATTCAAAGATGATAAAGCAGAAGAAAACCATTTACTACTTCTTAAAATTAAATTTGAAAAATTAATTTCTTTGCTTACAACAAATGCTGCTCCTATTGCTAATGTAACCCCTAATACAAACAAAACTATTATTAAGGCAAAAGTTATTTCTCCTCTTTTTACTCGTTCCATAAATAAATTACAGATGTTGCATTAATGGTATAATTTCCTTTTAAATTTTTCAATGATATATTAACATTAATAAATGGACCTGCTGTTGCAACTGAAAAATTGTTAACTAATATTTGATCTGATGTAAATTTTGAAATTCCTGAATTATTTTCTAAAAATATCGCTGATGATGACACAAAATAATTTTCGAAATTATTATCAAAAATGAATTTTATTGAATTAGGGGAAGTTGAAGCATTTTTAGCAATTATAGAGTTATAATAAAATTTTTGTAAAATTTTATACATTTCTGTTCTTAAGGTTACCCTATCTGCATAAGTAGTTGAATAAACTATTATAGCATAGAAAATAGCAAAAGTCAAAATTAAAATAATAGAAACAACTCCTAAGTATGTTAATAATTCTATTAAAGTAAAGGCTTTTTTATGGTAAGTAAACTTCCCCATTTGTGCCTAAATTTGATGATGTTGAAAATTGTTTAATTGTTGTTGTAGGAGTTACAGTAATTATACTAGTCGTTGCTTCGCTCCATTCATCTTGAAGAAAAACAAATTCTCTAAGATTTGTAAGAATTAATGGGGATGAATAAATATAACTTGGTGTTTGTACATATATTTCTACAAGCTTTTTTGCAGGATCATTTTCAAAAATAGGATCTACTACTCTAAACCAAACTACATAATTTTCTCCTATGTAAGAAAAATAATTTCTCCCTTCTTTTATCTCATATCCAGAACTAGTTGCTGCTAAATAATAATCTGTATCTTTAGACAGCATATCTAAAGCTTGGAAATTTTTTCTTGAAATTCCATTTAATATATTTATGTAATTATTAGATAAATTAAAAACAATCAAACTATCCTCAGAATATCTTATAGCACGGGGAAGCACAGAAAAAACATAAAATAAAGTAACTGTTAATATAATTAAAATAACTATAGTTATTAAAACTTCTACTAAAAATTGAGCTTTATTTTTCATAAATTATTTTTTAATCTTTTGTCTATTATTTACAATTACATCAAACAAATATTGAGGAACTTCTTGATAATGAGAAAATTCCATATAGCTGAATCCTCTACCTTGGGTTAAAGATCTTAAAACTGTTACATAACCAAACATTTCGGCTAATGGAACCTTTGCTAAAATTTTTTTCATTTCTCCTAAATCCTCAACTTCTTCAATTTTCGCTCTTCTACTAGCTAAATCACCTGTAACATCTCCTAAAAATTCTGAAGGAACTATAACTTCTAATTTCATAATAGGCTCTAAGAAAATAGGATTCGCTTTTTTAACAGCATCTTTAAAAGCTATTTCTGCTGCAATTTTAAAAGCTAAGTCTGAAGAGTCAACTTCATGGAAAGAGCCATCAAATAAAATTACCCTAACATCTGTTACAGGATATCCTGCTACAACTCCTTTCTCCATTGCTTCTCTAATACCTTTTTCAACAGCTGGTATAAAATTATCTGGGATTACTCCTCCTTTTATAGCATTAACAAATTCAAAACCCTTATCTCTTTCTAATGGTTCAACTCTAATAACTACATGACCATATTGTCCTCTACCACCGCTTTGTCTTATGTACTTCCCTTCCGCCTCGACAGCTTTAGTAATTGTTTCTCTATATGCTACTTGAGGAGTGCCTACATTTGTTTCTACTTTGAATTCTCTTCTCAATCTATCTACCATAATTTCTAAATGTAATTCACCCATTCCACCAATTAAAGTTTCACCTGTTTCAGGATCTACTTTTATTTTAAAAGTTGGATCTTCATCTGATAAAGCTTTAAGATAAATTCCCATTTTTTCTTGGTCCTGTTTGGTTTTTGGTTCTATTTTCATCCATATAACAGGTTCAGCAAATTTTATACTTTCTAACATTATAGGATGTTTAGGATCACAAATAGTATCCCCAGTTTTTAGTTCTTTAACTCCTACTAAAGCTCCTATATCGCCTGCAAATAATTCTTCTATTTCCTCTCTATGATTTGCATGCATTCTAACAATCCTTCCTGCCCTAAATGTTTCATTTGTTCTTGAATTTAAAACAGTATCTCCTCTTTTAAGAACTCCTGAGTAAACTCTTATATAAGTTAAAGATCCTACAAATGGATCCACAGCAAGCTTAAAAGCTAAAGCACAAAATGGTTCATTATCATCAGGTTTTCTGAAAATTTCAGCATTAGTTTTAGGATCCCAACCTTTAATATCTGGTAAATCTACAGGTGAAGGCAAAAAATCTATAACTCCATCTAAAATTAATTGAACACCTTTGTTTTTTAAGGCTGAACCAGCGTAAACTGGAATGAAAGTATAATTAATGCAAGCTCTTCTAATAGCTTTTCTGATATCATCTTCTGTAAATTCATTAGCAAAATATTTTTCCATAAATTCTTCGTCTGCTTCCGCTAATTTTTCCAACATAAAATTTCTGTATTCTTCAGCATAATTTTTAAAGTCACTTGGTATCTCTTCATATTTTACGATCTCACCTTTATCTCCCTCAAAATATACTGCTTTCATTGTTATAAGATCAATAACTCCTTTAAAGTTTTCTTCTAAACCAATAGGAATAGTGACAGGCACAGCATTTTTTGTAAGGCGATCATGAATAGATTTTAACGAGTTCTCGAAACTAGCACCCATCCTATCTAATTTATTAATAAAACATAACCTAGGAACTTTATATTTATCAGCTTGATGCCAAACAGTTTCTGATTGAGCTTCTACGCCTTGAACTCCATCAAAAACTACAATAGCACCATCTAAAACACGTAAGGATCTTTCTACTTCAGCAGTAAAATCAACATGTCCTGGAGTATCAATAATGTTAATTTTATATTCACCTTTTATTCTTTCTTCTCTTGTCTCAGCTTGTTTTTTGTAGCTTTGAGTCCAAAAACAAGTAACTGCAGCAGCTGTTATTGTTATACCTCTTTCTCTTTCTTGAGGCATCCAGTCAGTAACAGTTGTTCCTTCATGAACTTCGCCAATTTTATGAGACATTCCTGTGTAATATAAAATCCTCTCTGTTGTTGTTGTTTTCCCAGCATCAATATGAGCTATAATTCCTATATTTCTTGTTTTTTCTATTGGATATAATCTAGGCATTTTACTTTTTCTTTTTTCTACCCCACCAAGCAAAGTGAGCAAAGGCTCGGTTCATTTCTGCTAATTTATGCATTTCTACTTTTTTCTTGTATGCTTCTCCTTCTTCATTGGCTGCAGCTATTAATTCTTCTGCTAATTTTATATACATCGGCTTACCTTTTCTATTTCTAGCTGCTTCAATAATCCACTTAACTGCTTTAGAAAATCTTCTTTCTGCTCTTACTACTCTTGGAACTAAATAAGTTGCTCCAGCAACTCTTCTTGGCCAGACTTCTAATAAAGGCGCTACGTTTTTAATAGCTTGGTGGAATGTTTTAAATGGATCCTGACCTGTTTTTTCTTTTATATAATCTAAAGCTGAATAAAATATTTTAGCTGCTTTTGTTTTTTTACCATCTTTCATCAAATTATTAATAAATCTAGTAACAGCAATACTATTATAAACAGGATCAGGTTGCCATTTTCTTTCAATTTTAACTGGTCTTCTAGCCATTATTTTTCTTTCTTAGTACCATATAATGAACGCCCTTGTTTTCTCCCTTCTACAGGAGCAGCATCATAAACACCCCTAACAATATGATACCTAACACCTGGAAGGTCTTTTACTCTTCCACCTCTTACTAAAACAATTGAGTGTTCTTGTAAATTGTGCCCTATACCTGGAATATAGGCAGTAACTTCTTTACCATTACTTAATCTTACCTTAGCAACTTTTCTCAAAGCAGAATTAGGTTTTTTAGGTGTCATTGTGTAAACTCTAATACATACTCCTCTTCTAAAAGGAGCTGGCATATAAATTACTTTCTTCTTCAACGAATTATAATGCCACAAAAGAGCTGTTGCTCTCTTTTTCTCCTTTCTTTTTTCTCTTCCTTTTCTTACTAATTGATTAATTGTTGGCATTTTGTGCCTGGGGAGGGAATCGAACCCCCGACGCCGGGCTCTTCAGGCCCGCGCTCTACCACTGAGCTACCCAGGCATTTTGGTGGGCGACGGGGCTCGAACCCGCAACCTGAGGCTCCACAGGCCTCCGCTCTAACCAATTGAGCTACGCCCACCATTGCCCCCGGCAGGATTCGAACCTGCAACCTTGGGCTTAAGAGGCCCCTGCTCTACCTATTGAGCTACGGGGGCTCTTTTAATAATTATACCTCATTTCCTCTTGATGATACTATAAGATAATACTGTGTCTTTATTAAATCTGCCTCATCTAAAATTGGCTCAATGGCTCTAGAAACAATTTCACAATCTTTTAAACTTATTTTGTCATCTTCTTTATCAATAAAGATAGATAAGGCATCTCTTCCCATTTCTTTATGTAACTTTACTTTCACCAATTTATAACCTAAATCTTCGATAGTTTCTTTGATCAAATTAGCTATCTTTTCTTCTAAGGTCATATTAAAATTTTTTCAATAAGCACTTCATCAAAATAATGTTTATAACCTTTTCTCTTTCTATATCTTGTTTTAGGTTTGAATTTAATAATTAAAATTTTTTTCTTAATTTTTCTTAAAACTTTTCCAACAACTTTTGCATTTTCTACATAAGGTTTACCAATTTTAATATCGTTATTTTTAACAAGTAAAACTTTATCAAAAATAATTTCTTCTCCCTCTTTTTTATCAGTTTTATTAATCAATATTTTATTCCCTTCTTTTACTAAAAATTGTTTTCCTGAAGTTTCTATTACTGCTATCATTTTTTTAATAATTTAAATAAAATAAATAAATCAAAACAATTAGCCCTATGATGAAAAATAAAGTATTTACTTTATTAATTAATTTTTTATCTAATCCAAAAAAAGCGAATAAATAATTATAAAAAATAATGAAAGAAAAAGCAAGTGTGATGTGAAATATATTTGATCGTGGCAAAAGATGAGCCGATTCAGGGTAAGGGTGGAAAATAACAACAATCTGTGGCTCTTCAATTTTTAAGTAAATTAAAAAAGATAAACTCCACAAAAATACTACTAAAAGAAAATGGTAAAAAAAATCTAATAATTTATCTTTCATTCTTTTATGGCTAAAAATGATAATTCTTCTGCTATTATTTTAGTTGCTTCTTTTTTAGCAAATTCTAAAGCTGATTTTTTCATAAACTCTAAAGTAGCCTTATCATTTAAAATTTTATGCACAACAGAAGAAAGAATGTCAGGAGTAAAATTAGGTTCTTCTATAACAACTGCAGCACCTGTATGAGCATATTCATAAGCATTTTCAATCTGGTGTTTACCAGCTACATCTTTTCTTAAAGGAATTAAAATTGAGGGTACTCCAGCAGCAGCAATTTCAAATATAGCCCCAGCACCAGCTCGAGAAATTACTAAGTCAGAAATTTTTAAAAGCTTAATTAAATCATTATGCTCAATAAAATCAATTGGGTGATAATATTTTCTTCTAACGGGAGCTTTTTCTAATATAAAACCCTCAGCTATTTGTTTGTATTCTTTAAACAAAGATTTTCCTAATTGATGGATTACTTGGCTAAACATTAAAAGTTTATCTAAAGAAAAAATAATCACTTCATTAATTTTCATTGCACCCTGTGATCCTCCTAAAACTAAAATAATAGGCTTATCAGTTTCTAAATTAAATTTCTTAAATATTTCTTCATCCGGATTAATTGAATCAAAATCTGGATCAATGGGATGGCCAATAAGTGCTGTTTTCTTTTTACTAAAATATTTTTTTGCTTTCTCAAAACTCACTGCTATTCTTGTGGCAAAAAATCCTGCTATTCTGTTACTTCTACCTGGAATAGCGTCAGATTCATGAATTAAAATAGGGATTTTTAAAAGCCAACCAGCTAAAACAACTTCTAAAGTACCATATCCTCCTTTTGAAAAAATAACATTAGGCATTTTTAAGTAAAGAATCCATAAAGCTTTTAAAAAACCCATAGGAAACTTGAAAATATCAAGAAAATTTCTAAGATCAAAATATCTTCTAATTTTAGCAGAAGGAATAGTAATAATTTGAATATCATATTTTTGCATTAATTCTCTATCAAAGGGTTCAGCTCCCAAATAAAATATTTCATAATCCCATCTTTTCTCTTCCATTATTTTTTTAAATTCCTTAGCAACATTTAATAAGGGGAAAAAATGCCCACCAGTAGTTCCTCCTGTTAAACAAAGAATTATCTTGTCCATTTTTATGAATTTTCTATATTATTTATAATACCTAAGGCCGACATAATGGCAAATTGACTTGACGGTCCGTAGCTTATAAATGGAAGTGGAACTCCTGTAGTTAAAAATACATTAGAAATTATATGAATAAATGCTTGAGCAGAAATCCAACAACCTACTCCATAACAAAAAAATTTTTTCTCTTCATTTGTTATTTTGTGAGCTTTAGCAAAAATTCTTAAAACTAATAAAAGAATTAATGATATTAAAATTAAAGATCCTATAAAGCCTGTTTCTTCTGCATAAATAGCGAAAATAGAATCTGTAAGCATCAATGGAATTCCTATTATTTTAAATTCTGAATTACCTAAGCCTTTACCAAAAAGCCCACCAGAGCTTATTGCTAATCTTGTTTGTTTGAGCTGAAAAGCTACACCTTTTTCATCTCCTTTGATTATTCCTAAAATTCTTTTAATTCTATATTCTTGTGAAAAACTTAATCCTATTATCAAAATCATAATCATAAATAAAACTAATAAATATTTATTCGAATATCTAACTGAAAGCAGACCTGCTGAAATACTTACTAAAAATATAACTAAATTTGAGAGAGCTGGTTGAATAAATATTAAAAATGAGATTAATCCTATTATAAAAAGTGAAAGCCAAAAATATGTTTTATCCTTTGTAAATAATGGAACTAAGAACGCTAAAAATAAAAGCACAGAAAATTTTATAAATTCTGCTGGCTGGAAAGAGATAAATCCTAATTTAAACCATCTTGCTGTGGTTTGCCCAGGTAATTTAAAAATAGGAATAAAAGCTAAGATAAGAAAAAGCATAGAAAGAAAAAGTAAGATAGGAGCTAATCTTTTAATAATTCTCCATTTAATAAGAGAAAAAAATATAAATCCTAAGATAGGGAAAAATATATTTAAAAGCAAATATTTATAAAAAGTATTTAAGCCTCCTGAAATATTATCTAAATTTGCTAAGGTTATTTCATAAGCTATAAAGCTCCCTATTAAATATAAAAGACAAATTAATATTATTAGATATAAATCAAACTTGAACATTTATTATCTTTTATGCCATTGAGGAGCCCTTCTTGCTTTCTTAAGTCCATACTTTTTTCTTTCTACTTCTCTTGGATCTCTTGTCAAAAGGCCAGCTTTTTTAAGTCTGGATCTCCATTCTGGATTTAGTTTAACTAAAGCCCTTGCTAAACCTAATTTAATAGCATCAGCCTGACCATGTAAGCCTCCACCTTTAACTTTAACTGTTACTTTATATTGATTAAATAATTTTAATTTCCTTAAAGGAGCATCAGCGCTTTTTTGTAAATATAAAGCTGGAAAATATTCTGTATAATGACGATCATTTACAAATATTTGCATACTTGTTCCTTCAGGGTTATTCCATATTCTTACCCTTGCTACAGCTTCTTTTCTTCTACCAATACCTTCTACATATTTACCATCCTCTAATTTAGGTGCAGAAATAAATTCTTCTTGTTTTTTCTCTTCCTCCTTCTCTCCTGCTTTTTCATCTTCTTCCAAAACTCGTAAATTCTCTTCAACATTTTCCAATTTTTCCCATTCTTGTTTTTCTTCTTGTTCGTCTGTTTTAATTTCTTCCTCCATTTTTAAACTAAAATAATTCTTTTAATCCTTTTTTGCCTTAATTTATTCTTAGGAAGCATACCAGCGACTGCTTTTTGGATTACTTTTAAAGGATTTTTTTGCCATAATTCTTTTAATTTATATTCTTTTAAATGCCCTATATATCCTGTATGTTTATAAATTATTTTTTTATCAAGCTTATCACCAGTAAAAACTATCTTACTCCAATTTTCAATTTCTACAAAAACAGGAAAATCAATATAAGGAGCGTAATTTACCTTATGCTTTCCTTGTAAATAATGAGCAATCAACGTAGCTAATCTTCCTAATGGCATACCTTCAGCATTAATTCTTATTATTTCTTTTTCTAATTGTTCGTTTTTTACTTTTCTCATTTTAATTAATTTTAATCTAATTTTAATGAATTTTGCAACATATTTATAATTTTAATTGAAAATGCTAGAAAGAATTATACAAGAAATTAAAGAAAAATTGGATATTGTCGAGTTTATAGGAAATTATGTTGAACTAAAGAAAGTAGGAAGTTACTATAGAGGTTTATGCCCTTTCCATCAAGAAAAAAACCCTTCATTTTTTGTTTCTCCTTCAAGACAAATGTTTAAATGCTTTGGCTGTGGAGCTGCAGGTGATGTAGTAACTTTTTATATGAGAATAGAGGGATTAGAATTTAAAGAAGCAATAAATAGATTAGCAGAAAAATTAGGTATAGACATAAAAAACTCTCCTGAAGAAACCGTAGATCTTAGTGAAATTAAGAAAATATTAGAAATAAATAAAATTGCTATGAATTATTATAAAAGAAATTTGAGCCAAAAAGAAGAGGTTATTAAATATCTTAAAAATAGAGGATTAAAAGAAAATACTATAGAATTTTTTGATATAGGATATGCAGAAGAAGGAAACCACTTAAGGGATTATCTTTTCAGTTTAGGCTATTCTCTAAATGAGATTATAGAAAGTGGTTTATTGAATGAAAGAAAAGAAGATAAATTTCAAAGCAGAATAATTTTTCCTTTAATTGACCATAAAAAAAGGGTAGTTGGTTTTACAGGAAGGTTGTTTGTAGAAAAAGAAAATGCTCCTAAATATTTAAATAGCCCGGAAACTAAAATTTTTAAGAAAAATAACTTTATTTATGGCTTAGTTTATTCTTTAGAAAATATAGAAGCAAAAAATGAAGTAATAGTTACTGAGGGACAGTTTGATTTAATATTGGCTTATCAAGAAGGTTTAAAAAATATTGTAGCAGTTTCTGGTTCTTCATTAACAGAAAATCAACTTAAAATTTTAAAAAGATATTGTAAAAAAATTGTATTTGCTTTTGATAATGATTTAGCTGGATTTAAAGCTAGTATAAGAGCAGGATTAATGGCCTTAAAGGAAGGATTTGAAATATACAAATTAAAATTTAGATCTTATAAAGACTTAGCTGAATTTTTTGAAAACAATGAAAAAGTAGATAATTTACAAAAAATAGATTTTATAGAATATTTGTTAGAAATTATACAAAGGGATTATGATTTGGATATTTTAGACAAGAAAAGGGAGGCGATTTTGTTAGTATTGCCTTTTATAAAATTTTTAGATAACATAAAAAGAGCATATTATATTTCAAAATTATCAGAAATTGTTAAGATAAGAGAAAGTTTTTTAATAGAAGAATTAGACAAAATAGATTCTCCTTATTTATTAGCTCCCTATGAAGAAAGAGTTGAAATTAATTTTGATAGATTAAATAATTTAATAGAAAGATTTGCAAGTATTTCAATTGTTTTAAATAAAAAAGAATTCATAGAGGACTTAAAAAATCAATTAGATTTCGAATTTAGAGATATGATAGATGAGATTTTAAATAATGAAGAAAATCTAGAAATTTTAAAGGCGAGAGGAGATTATGAAAATTTGCTTCATGAAGATTTATTTAAAGAATTGGATTTCATTAAGAAAGAAATTATGAAAGAGTATTATAAAAGAAAAATCAAATTTTATCAACAGTTATTAAATTCTAAAGGTTTTGATAATTTGGAAGATATTTTAAAGAGTGTAAAATTTTATACAGAAAGATTAAAAGAATTAGAAAAAAATGCCTAAAAAAGAGAAGAAAAAGGCCACAAAAAAGACAAAAAAAGATCAGGCTTTTGAAGAAAAAATTCAAGAATTAATAAAAAAAGGGAAAACAAAAGGTTTTGTTACTGAAAAAGAAATATTATATTATTTTCCTAAAATTGAGCAAAACATAGATTTATTAGAAAAAATTGCTGAAAGATTAGAAATTGCAGGAATAGAAATAAAAAGCAGTGGAGAGTTGTGGAATTTGAATGAAGATCTTTCTGAAGAATCAATCGCTAAAGAATTAGAAACTATTGAAGATCTTCCTCCACATATCCAATCCTATTTAAAAGAGATCAATAAAATTCCTCTTTTAACTCCAGAAGAGGAAAAAGAGCTAGCGAAAAGAGCAGCAAAAGGTGATATGGAAGCTAGAGAAAGATTAATTAAATCTAATTTAAGATTAGTTTTTAGTATTGCTAAAAAGTATTATGGAAGAAGCAAAAAATTATCTTTTATGGATCTTATTCAAGAAGGAAATGCGGGTCTTATTAAAGCTATAGATAGATTTGACTGGCGAAAGGGTTTTAAACTTTCTACTTATGCCACTTGGTGGATAAGACAAGCAATTACTAGAGCTATGGCAGATCATGCAAGAACAGTAAGATTACCAGTTCATATAATTGAACAGCTATATAGATTAAATAAAATCAAAAAAAGACTAACAGAAGAGCTAGGAAGAGAACCAACGCCTGAAGAATTAGCTCAAGAATCAAAAATACCAGAAAGAAAAATTCATAGATTGCTTAAATTAACATATGATGTAACATCCTTAGAAAAACCAATAGGAGAAGGCGAAACAGAGCTTAAAGAACTTATCAGGGATGTTGGAATTTCTCCGGAAAAAGAGGCTAGTTTAGAAATATTGAGACAAAAATTGTTACAAGCTATTGAAGATTTACCTCCAAGAGAAAAAGAAATAATTATGTTAAGATATGGGTTAAAGGATGGAATCATGCATACTTTAGAAGAAGTTGGTAAAATTTTTGGAATTACTAGAGAAAGAGTTAGACAATTAGAAATCAAAGCATTAGAAAAATTAAAAAATCATAACATCATTTTAGAACTTAAAAAATCTTATTAAAAATGTATTACAGAAAATATAGACCAAGGAAATTTAACGAGATAGTGGGACAAGAAATTATTGTTAAAATATTAAAAAACTTTTTAAAAAACAGACAATCTTTACCACAAGGGTATTTATTCGCTGGCCAAAGAGGAACAGGAAAAACTTCAACAGCAAGAATTTTTGCTAAAGCTTTAAATTGCTTAAACTTAGAAAAAAATGATTATGAACCCTGTGACGAATGTATAAACTGCCAAACTATAAATAGTGGGCAATTTTTAGATTTAATTGAACTAGATGCTGCTTCAAATAGAGGTATAGATGAAATACGTAATTTGAAAGAACATATTGGTTTTAAGCCTATTCAAGGAAAATATAAAGTTTTTATAATTGATGAAGCTCACATGCTTACTGAACCAGCTTTTAATGCTTTACTCAAAACATTAGAAGAACCTCCATCTCATGTAATATTTATTTTAGCCACCACAGAACCTGATAAAATACCAGCTACAATTCTTTCTCGAGTACAAAGATTTGATTTTAAACGAGTTTCTTTAAAAGACATAGTTAAAAAATTGAAATATATTGCAGAAAAAGAAGGTATTCAAACTACTGAATCTGCTCTTTACTTAATTGCTGAAGAAGCTGGGGGCTCTTTGAGAGATGCAGAAACTTTATTTGAAAAAATTGTTCTTTCTTTAAATCCTCACAAAATAATTAATGAAGAATATGTCGAAGAATTTTTAGGAAAAATTAGCAACAAAGAAATTTTAAACTTTTTAGAGCTTTTTTATCAAAAAAATTTTGAAGCTGCTATAAAAAAAATACACCAAGCTTATGAAGAAGGTTATGATTTGATAGTTTTTACAAAATCTGTTATTAAAATTCTAAGAGATATTTTGATTTTAAAAATTCTTCCTAAATGGGAAAATCAGCTTCTAAAAACTTATCCTGAAGAAGTTGTATCAAAAATTATTAACATTTCTAAAAATATTTCTTTGGAAGACATTAAAAAGGGTATTAAATTATTCACTGATGCTGAAAGTGGCATTAAAAGAGACCCTCCATTTTTAACGCTTCCTTTAGAAATTGCTATTGCTGAATATTGTCTTTCTTAATTATCTAACTTGTGTACCAGGAAATACTTGCTCTAAAGGAACAATCAAAACAGGCCCTTCAGGAGCATCAGCTGCTAAGATCATTCCTTCGCTTTTAACTCCTTTAATTTCTTTAGGTTCTAAATTAACAACAACTACTACTAATTGACCGATCAATTCCTCGACGCTATACTTATTCCCTATTCCTGCTACTATTTTTTTGATTTCATTACCTAAATTAACTTTTAAGACTACTAGTTTTGTATTTTCGATTTTTTCTGCTTGTTCTATTTTGCCTATTCTTAAATCAATTTTTTTAAAATCTTCGATGGTGATCATTATTGAGGTTGCGGAGTTCCTTGAAAACAATCGAGATCAGAATTATACATTAAATCATCATGATTTAAATGAGCTTTTAAGGCATGCTGGTCAATTTCAATAATTACATAATTATTTTTTGATGAACTCGTGAAATGACAGATTTTTATTTTATCAGCTGCATAGCTAAAGTTTAATAATAGACCTAAGCTTAAAATTAAGAAAAATAGAGACCTTTTCATTTTTAAATAAAATTAATTACGACCTTATTAAAATTATAAAATGAAGAAGGTTATTTTTATAACAGGCGCTACAGCTTCAGGAAAATCTGAAATTGCTATTTGGTTAGCTTTAAAAATAAATGGTGAAATTATCAATGCAGATTCTAGGCAGGTTTATAAATATTTAAATATCGGCAGCGGAAAAATTAGCGAAAAAGAGAAAAAAATAGTAAAACATCATCTTTTAGATATTGCTCATCCAAAAAGAAGTTACTCTCTCGGAAAATGGTTGAAAGATGTGGATGAGGTCATTAAAAAAATTTATCGGAAAAATAAAATTCCTATTATTTGTGGAGGTACAATTTTATATTTAAAAGCTTTAAAAGAAGGCTGGGTTTTGCCTAATGTAAAGCCCAATTATAAATTAAGAAAAGAATTAGAAAAATTTAGCGCTGATGAGCTTTATGAAATTTTATTAAAATTAGATCCAGAAAGAGCTAAAACTATTCAAAAAGAAAACAAAAGAAGATTAATAAGAGCTATTGAAATTGCTACTTTCTTAGGTAAAGTACCGTCTTTAAAAAAAGAACCTAAATATGAAATTTTAGTAGTTGCTCCTTATGTTGATTTTAAAAGATTAGAAAGAAAAATTTATAAAAGACTAATAAAAAGAGTTAAAGGAATTATTCAAGAAATAAAAAAATTAAGAAAATTAGGGTTAAGCCTTGAAAGAATTATAAGTTTTGGTTTAGAATATAGATGGTTTGGGAAATATGTAAAAGGTGAAGTCGACTTAAAAACAGCCATTGAAAAATGCTATAAAGACATTAGAAGATTTGCTAAAAAACAAATTAATGAGCTCAAAAAACTTAATTATGTCTATTGGTTTAAAAATAAAAAAGAATTATTAAAAATAGTAAAAAAATTTCTTAAAAATGAAAATTGATAATTTACTTATACTTACTGGTTTTTTAATAGTCTTGATGGGAGTGATTTTAAAATTGATTAACTTAGAAAAATTACCTTTGCTTCCTGGAGATATATTAATTAAAAAAGAAAATTTTGTTTTTTATTTCCCTATCACAACTGCTTTAATAATCAGCCTAATTCTAACAATTTTATTTACGATTTTAAAGAAATAAAAGCTGGATTTTTGTATAAAGGCGGGGGAGGCAGGATTCGAACCTGCAACCTGCGGTTTTGGAGACCGCCGCTCTGCCAGTTAGAGCTACTCCCCCTTAAAAATTATTATAAATCTCCTTCTTTCTTAATTTCAATGCCTAATTCTTCTAATTGTTCTTGGGAAACTTCTGATGGTGTTTCCATCATTGGATCTCTAGCTTCACCTGTTTTAGGAAAAGCTATTACTTCTCTTATAGAAGGTTCATTTAATAAAATCGCCAAAATTCTATCTATACCTAAAGCAATCCCACCATGAGGAGGAACACCATATTTAAAAGCTTCAATTAGGTGACCAAATTTATTTAAAACATCCTCGCGCGAATTACCCATTGTTTCAAAAACTTTTATTAATAATTCAGGGTCATAAATTCTAATGCTTCCACCTCCTATCTCATAGCCATTCAAAACAACGTCATATTGTTCACTCAATAATTCTTCTGGATTCTTCTCTAAAATTTCCATTAAAACTTTTTTCTCTTTGCTTCCAGATTTAGTTTTTGGTTGAGTAAATGGGTGATGCATAGCATCCCATCTATTTTCTGTTTCTTTCCATTCAAACATCGGGAAATCTACCACAAAAGCAAAAGCAAGTTCATTAGGATCATTTGGATTGGATCTTAAATCAGGTTTATCAGAGTTGTATTTTGTCATTACTTCTTGATAAGTATAAATAGGGAAAGGATGTTCTTTTATCTTTTTTTCTGGGAAAAGATTTTTAACTAATTCATATAAAAGTTCTTCAACTAGCTTCAAAATATCTTCTCTTTCTACAAAGCTCATTTCTATATCTATTTGAGTAAATTCTGGTTGTCTGTCACCCCTTGGATCTTCATCTCTAAAACACCTAGCAATTTGGAAATATTTTTCTAAACCTGCTACCATTAAAAGTTGCTTGTATTGTTGAGGAGATTGAGGTAAAGCATAAAATTTGCCTTTATGTAATCTTGAGGGGACAAGATAATCTCTTGCGCCTTCAGGTGTAGATTTTGTAAGAATAGGTGTTTCAACCTCCACAAAGCCTTTACTTATAAGAAAATCTCTAACAAATTTAGTAACTTTACTTCTTAAAATCAAATTTCTCATCATTCTTTTTCTTCTAAGATCTAAATATCTATATTTAAGTCTCACTTCTTCATTAATTTCATAACCATTTGTATCTATAGGAATAGGTAAGGATTCAGCTTTATTTAAAATTTCAATTTCCTTTACAAGCATTTCAATCGTACCTGTTTCTAAATCAGGATTTATCATTTTAGGGTCTCTTTCTTTTATAATACCACGTACTTTAATAACATATTCAGGCTTTAAAAGCTTTGCGGTTTCAAAATATTCAGATTGAACATCAATTAAACATTGAATTATTCCAGTTTTATCTCTTAAATCAAAAAATATTATTTTTCCATGTTCTCTTACAGAATTTACCCAACCATAAATAACTATCTCTTCTCCTACTTTGTTTAAACTATCAATAATACTAAACTCTTTCATCTTCAAAATTTAATTATAATATATACTTTCAAAATTTAAGGGCACAATAATTTAATGATTTGCCATAATAGCAAGTCCTTTTGCCTGTATTTTATTAAACATCATTAATCTGACAAATTATTGCAAATTTTCACGAATTTATTTATACACGAATAATCCATTCGTAATTAATTCATTTAATTAGTGATTAATTCGTGTTTGTTAATTCATGATTACGAAATTAAAAATAAATTAGGATTTTACAAATTTATTTTTTATAATTTAATTGATAACTCAATTTATCTACTTGCCCGGGTGGCGGAATTGGAAGACGCGCTGGTTTTAGGGACCAGTGGGCTTTAAAGCCTGTGAGGGTTCGAATCCCTCCCCGGGCACTTTAAAATTTCTGTTTTTACTTTATTTATTAACTAATTCAAAATCAATGAAAAAAAGACCTCCTATTGTGACAATTTTTGGACATATTGATCATGGAAAAACTACCTTACTTGATACTATTCAAAATACAAAAATTACTGAGGAAGAAGCTGGCGGAATTACTCAAAAAGTAAGTGCTTATGAAATTGAATATAAAGGAGAAAAGATAACATTTATTGATACGCCTGGACATGCAGCTTTTGAAAAACTAAGAGAAAAAGGGGCTAAAGTAGCTGATATTGCTATTTTAATAATAGCTGCTGATGAAGGAGTTAAACCTCAAACAATAGAATCTTTAGAACTAATTAAAAAACATAATCTTCCTTTTATAGTTGCCATTAACAAGATAGATAAACCTAATGCTAATCCAGAAAAAGTAAAAAAAGAATTAAGTGATTTAGGCGTAATCGTAGAAGATTGGGGTGGTGATGTTCCTTCGGTAAATATTTCTGCTTTAAAAGGAATCGGTATAGATGATTTGCTTGAAATTATCCTCATAATGGCTGAGATGTTGGAACTTAAATATGATGAAAATAAAAATGGTGAGGGTTATATTTTAGAGACAATTAAAGATCCAAAAAGAGGAATTTTAGCAGGATGTATAGTTTTAGATGGTAAAGTTAAAATTGGAGATTACATAATTACTTCTTCAAGCTATGGGAAAATTAAATTTATTGAAAATCCATTTGGTAAACCATTAAAAGTTGCTGAACCCTCTTCCCCTATTTTAGTTGGTACATTTGAAACTTTACCTATAGCTGGTGAACTTTTCAAAATAGGAGACAAAAATCAAATAGAGAGCATAAAAGAAGAACTTCAAGAAATAGAGCTAAGCTTTCGTAAGCCTATAGTTATTGAACCACCAGAGAAAACTTTTGAAATTTCCTTAATTATAAAAGCTGATCTTGTAGGCTCATTAGAAGGCATTGAGAAATTATTAAGAAAAATTGCTGAAGAGCAGAAAATCGGTATTAAGGTTATCAAAAGGGATCTAGGTATAGTTACTACTGAAGATTTAAAATTAGCAAAAGATACTAACTCGATTATAATTTCATTTAATTTAAAAAATCCGAAGGCTATTTATGAAGAGGTTAAGACGTTAAATTTAAAACTTATTGATGTAAAAGTAATTTATGAATTAGAAGAAATTTTAAATGAACTTGTACAAATTAAAAAGACAGAATCACCTGAAAAAGGAAAATTAGAAGTATTAGCTACTTTTAGTAAAACTTCTACAAAGAAAACTATTGGAGGTAAAGTAATTTTAGGGAAAGTCTCTTTAAATGATCGAGTTTTAATTATAAGAGATAATAGTATTATTGGAAAAGGTAAAGTTATCAGCTTAGAATCTAATAAATTACCCGTTAAAGAAGTCTTAGAAGGTAATCTTTGTGGTTTAATTATCAATACTAAAACCGATATCGAAATAGGAGATATTTTAGTTTTTCAATGAGGGTGGAAAGAAAAAAATTTTTACTTATGGAAATATTATCAAAAATTCTACGAGAAAGAATTGATCCAAAGATCATTTTTACCGTTTTAGATGTAAGTTTGCCTCAAAAAGGTGGAATTATGAAAGTAAAAATTAGTATTTTTCCTGATGAAAAAGCTAAAGAAGTTATCTCTGATTTAAATAAAGATTCTATTAAAATAAAAAATGAATTAAAAGAAAGCATTTATTTAAGATATTTACCAAAAAAAATTATTTTTCAATATTCTAAGGATTTAAAAGAGGCTCAAGAGATTGATAAAATATTAAAAGAATTAAAAGAAGAAAAATGAATAAGAAAAATTTTACTTTGTTAGAACTTCTAGTAGTTTTAAGCATCCTAACCTTACTTTTCGTTATTGCTCTTTGGGCTATAAAACCTTTGGAGTTTTTTAGAAAAACGCGAGATGCAAAAAGAATAACAGATTTAGAAAATTTGAAAAAGGCTGTAGAATTGGTTTTAGCTGAAAATAAAGGTATACTGATTCTTACTACTTCTACTAACAATATTATATTTTTGTCATTAAAAGATGATTCTCCTACTTGCAGCAATTATATTAATAGTGGGCTTTTACCATCACCACCAGCAGGTTATGAGTATAGGTGTTCTAATTCACCAGAAAATATTAATAATGGCTGGTTGCCCATTAATTTTTCTTCTTCTACTTTGGTAAATTTAAGTAAACTTTTAATAGATCCACAAAATTCTCCTCCTTATTTTTATTCTTTTATCACAAATGGAACAAACTTCGAATTTACAGCTTATTTAGAAAGTGAAAATAATAAAGGACCTAATAGCATCTCAAGCAATGATAAGGGAAAGTCAGATTATGTTTATGAAACAGGTAATTCTAATATTACTCCAATTTCTTTTTTGAACTCTCGGTCAGGTATAATAAGTGCTTCTTGTTTTGCTAAAACATTTGGAACCGTTGATAAACAACAAGGTATTCATGCAATTAGAGATTCAAATAATAATTTTGTCATTGCTGGCTATGGTAGATATTCATCTGCCAGTGATTTTGATTTTTGGGTGTTAAAATTAGATAATTCAGGAAATTTAATAGCTCAAACTAATTTTGGCGGAGGAAGTGATGATTATTTTTACAACATAATTCAAACAAATGACGAAGGATATTTATTAGTAGGATGGAGTAAAAGTTATGGCGGGACTAATGATGCTATCGCTGCTAAATTAGGAAATTCTCTAAATCTTAATTGGTTAAAATTCTATGGAACTTCGACTAATGACTATTTTAGAGCTGCAGTTGAGGTCAATGATGGTTATATTTTAGGAGGATATATTTCTGAAACAGGAAAAGCATATATTGTAAAAGTCAATAAAAATAATGGAGATCCTATATGGCAAAAATTGTATAGTACATCTACAGGTCCATTAGAAATTTATGAAATGAAATTATTATCTGACGGAAATATAGGTATTGTTGGAGTTTATAATAATGCAATGATTTGGTTTTCTAAAATTGATAAAAATGGAAATGTGCTTTTAAGTAAAGTATATTCTTCAAATGGTAATAATATTGGTGTTACTTTTGATCTAGATGGAAATAATTTGATTATTGGAGCAAGAACTACAGGAGTTAATAGTACACAAGATATTTTACTTTTAAAATTAGACAGCCAAGGTAATATTATTTCTAATAGAGTCTTAACCGGTTCAGGAACAGAAGATATAAGAAAAATTATTACTCTTGATGATGGTTATTTAATTGGTGGTTATACTAATTCTTCTCCGGCTTTATCTTACGACTATTTATTAGCTAAAGTTAATAAAAATTTTGATAATTTCTCTATATTATTTCAAAAAATTTATGGTGGCATTGGAGCTGATTATGGAAGAGGTCTATCTTTAGGTAGTGATGGAGGTATTTTAATTTCAGGGTATACTGCTTCTGTTGGTGCAGGTTCTGATGATATTTGGTTAGTCAAAACAAATTCTTCTGGGATTATCAATTTTAATACTACTTCAGTTATAACAACTAATGCTAATTTATCTGTATCTTATTTAGGACTTTTTCTAACCCTTGATCTACCTTTAATTGTTGAAGATGTAACTAATTCTTATTTTGCTGTTACTCTACCTTCTCTTAACACTAATAGAATTTTTTATACAGAACTTTCTCAAAGTAATTCTTGTGAATAAATATTTAGGTTGTAATTTTAAAAAAGATCTATTATAATTAAATAAGTGGCACGGTGCCCGAGTGGTTAGGGGACGGTCTGCAAAACCGTTCAACGTGGGTTCGAATCCCACCCGTGCCTATTTTAATTTTTAAGGCCCCGTCGTCTAACGGATAGGACACCGCTCTTTCAAGGCGGAAATACGGGTTCGACTCCCGTCGGGGCCAAAATTAAAAGAGGAAGCCTTTAAAGGCTTCCTCTTTTATTATTGCTTTGTTTAACTTTTATGGTTGTGGAACTGGTGGTTGAGAAGCTGGAGCTTCAGGAGCTGGAACACCTGCTGGTGCAGAAGTTGCCTCAGGAGTAACTGTTCCTTCTGGAGCTGGCGGAACTGGAGCTGGAACCGATGGTTGAGGCATTTCTGTTGGTGTAGGAGCTGGTGTAGGAGCTACTTGAGCTCTTTGTTGTAAATACCACCAAGCTAATAATCCCAATACGACAAGAACTACTAAAACTACTACGACTGTAACCAAATTTTTATTTTCCATTTTTTAAAAATATTTAAAAAGTTAATCACGACCTCTTAAAATTTTACAAAATAATTTATTTAAATTCAACCTTGCCACCAGCGCTTTCGATTTTTTCTTTTATTTTATTCGCTTCTTCAATGGCAACATTTTCTTTGATTGTTTGAGGAGGATTATCAACAATATCTTTTGCCTCTTTCAAACCAAGATTCGGATTTATTTCTCTTAAAGCTTTTATTACTTGAATTTTGTTAGCTCCAGCATCAACTAAAATAACATTAACTTTAGAAGGAGCAGCAGTTGTTGATTCAGTACCTGCAGCCTGAGGAACCACTCCTTGAACAGGCATAACTGCTGGTCCAAATTTTTCTTCCAAAATTTTAATCAATTCATTTAGCTCTATTACAGTCAAATTCTCTATCTCCTCTACTATTTTCTTAATTTTTTCCTCCATTATTTTTTAATATTATTTACGACCAAGGTTAATTTTGAAATAGGGGTTTTTAAAGTAAATACTAACCGTCCTAATAATGATTTCAAAAGGTAGTTGTGTTTTTGAATCAACACTTCATAAGATGGGAGCTTACCTATTTCAATTATTTCTTTAGGGCTCAAAACTCTATTTTGCATTAATCCTTCGATAATAGTGAGATTATAAGTTTTATTAAATTCAGTTAAGATTTTAAATATCTCTATGTTTTTTGCATCATTTAAATCAAAAATAAGGCCAAAAGGTATTTTAAATTTTTCTTGTTCTAAGTCTAAATTAGGGTTAGCTAATTTGATTAGTGTTTTTTTGGTAATTTTTAAAATACCGCCAATTTTTTTTATTTGATCTCTCAAAGAGTTTTGAACTTCAGCATTAAGATTTAAAAGACTAATAAAAAAAACTTTTGAAGATTTTTCAAAAAATTGTTTTAATTCCTTTATTATTTTTTCTTTTTCCTCTCTTGTTTTCATTTTTGTCTCATGAGGCCTTACGGCATTAAAGCCTGCCTCATTTCTTCGACCACGTTGTATAAAAAAATTATAAAGCAATATTTTAAATTGTCAATATTTGAGTTGTTATTTCAATTTTTTATTGATAATTTTTTCATAAATTTCTTTTAATTCTGGCTTTGAAATATGAGTATAAACTTGCGTTGTTGAAATATTTTTATGTCCTAAAATTTCTTGGACAACCCTCAAATTAACTCCTGCAGAAATTAAAAAAGTAGCTAATTGGTGTCTTAAAACATGGGGATGAACATTTTTTATAATACCAACTTTAATAGCGTAAAATTTAATAATTTTTTGAATAGCTCTTACAGAAAGTCTTTTAGGTTCCATATTCCTAGCTAATGAAATAAACAAAGCAGGATGATTATCGGTTCTATTTTGAAGATATTCCTTAAGTGCTTTTTTAGCGCGCTCTGATAAAAATACAGTTCTTATTTTATCACCTTTTCCTTTTATAGCAATTTCACCTTTATCTATTTCTATATCTCTATTTAAAGAACATAGCTCAGAAACCCTTAATCCTGTGCTAAATAAAAGTTCTAATATAGCTTTATCTCTTAATGATTTAAGATCATTCCCCTTAGGAGCATTCAATAATTTTTCTAGTTCAGATTCATTTAGTATTTTAATTTCTCTTTCAGGTAATTTAGGCAGCTCTATTTGGGTAAAATCCATTATATCCAAGTTTAACTCTCTTTTCAAAAACTTAAGGAAATTTCTAATAACTATTAAATAATGTGCTTGGGTTCTTTTATTTAACTTTTGTTCTGACAAGTATATTCTAAATTGCCAAATAATATTTTTATCAATTTTTTCATATTTATTCTTATCAAGCCATTCAAAAAATTTCTTTAGCCTATTAATATATATTTTTCTCGTGCTTTCTGATCGTCCTTTAACTATTTCTAAATATTTCTCAAATTGAAAAATTAAGAATTTAAGATTGTTTTTTTCTTCTTGCTTTTTCATATATAATATTTTAAAATTATTTAATGGCAAACAGCAAAGTTCAAGAAATAATTAAAAAATTTGGAATGCATGAAAAGGACACAGGATCTTGCGAGGTCCAAATTGCTATTTTGACCGAAGAAATTATTAATTTAACTAAACATTTACAAAAGCACCCAAAAGATTACAATTCGAAAAGGGGGCTTATCTTAAAAATAGCCCAAAGAAGGAAGTTATTAAAGTATTTAGAGAGAAAATCTGTTACTAGATATAAAAAACTTAAAGAATTATTGAAGTTATGAATCCCTTTGCTTCTCCTGGACAAAGAGTAGGTATTTTTATTGATACTCAAAATATTTATCATTCTGCAAAAAATTTCTATGGTAAAAATGTTGATTTTGGGAAGTTAGTAGAAATTTTAAATCAAGGAAGAAATCTTGTAAGAACTATTGCTTATGTAATAAAATCAGATCTTAGCCCCAAAGAAATTTCATTTTTTGAAGCTTTAATTTTTAAGGGGATAGAATTAAGGATTAAAGATATAATTTATTTACCAGGCGGAGAAAAGAAAGCAGATTGGGATGTTGGTATAGCTGTAGATACTATTAGACTTTCTAAGTTTTTAGACGTTATAATATTAGTTTCTGGTGATGGAGATTTCGCTCCTTTAGTAGAATATTTAAAAAATCAAGGTAATATTGTAGAAATAGCTGGATTTGGCAGGAATACTTCTGTAAAATTAAAAGAACTAGCAGATTTCTTTTATGATTTAGATGAATTAAAAGATTATATTTTAATAAAAAAATGAAAAAGGCTTACAAATTACTTTTAAATCCAGAAAACGGTTTCGAGATTGAAATTGAAATTAATGATTGGGCACAAAGAGCGAATGTTTCTTTATTGTCAAAATGTAAAGGAACAGTAGTTTTAACAACGGTTGTTTTAGGCGATAAAAAAGAGGGAATTGATTTTACTCCTTTAACTGTAGATTATGAAGAAAGGTATTATGCTGCTGGAAAAATTTATGGAAGTCGATTTATTAGAAGAGAGGGTAGGCCTTCTGAAACAGCTATTTTAAATGCAAGATTGATTGATAGATCTATAAGACCTGCTTTAAAAAATTTTCCTTATGAAATTCAAATCACAAACACTATCTTTTCATTAAATCCTGATTTTGATCCAGATATATTAGCATTTTTAGGCTCCTCTTTGGGAGTTGGGCTTTTAGGATTTGAATGGAAGGGTCCTGTAGGAGCAGTTAAAATATGCAAAAAAAATGGTAACTTTATTCTTTATCCAACAGAATTCGAGAGAGCTAGCTCAGATTTTACTATATTTTTAGGAGGAGTTAAGGATAAGATTAATATGATCGAATTAGAAGGGAAAGAGGTAAAAGAGGAAGATATTGTCAAAGCTTGCGAAATTGGGATAAAAGAGATAAATAAAGTTATAAACTTTTTAGAAAATATAATTAAAGAAAATGTAAATAAATTTGAAAGTATCGCGGTTGATAATCAAAGTTTCATAAAGTATGGGGAAGAATTTTTAAGAAAGCATAATATAGATATAGAGAAAGCATTATTTAATTTTCAAGAAAGACCCGAATTAAAACAAGTTTTTGATATTTTAAATGAAGAAAAGGAGTTTATAGATAATTTTAATCTAATTTATAAAGGAATTTTGTTTAAGATAGAAGATGTTTTTAAAAAGAAGATTTTAGAAAATAAAGTTAGGCCAGATGGAAGAAAATTAGATGAAATAAGAAAAATAGAAATAGAGGTAGATGTTTTGCCTAGGGCTCACGGATCTGCTTTATTTAAAAGAGGATTAACCCATATCCTTTCTGGAGTAACTTTGGCATCTTTAGGAGAAGAATTATGGGTTAGAGAAATTGAATTTGAAGGCTTCAAAAGATTTATGCACCATTATAATTTCCCTCCTTACTCAGTAGGAGAAATAGGTTCATCGAGAGCTCCTTCAAGAAGAGAAATTGGGCATGGAAACTTAGTTGAAAAAGCATTAAAAAATTTAATTCCTTCTGAAGAAGAGTTTCCTTATACTATAAGAGTTGTTTCTGATGTATTATCTTCTAATGGTTCTACTTCAATGGGAAGTGTTTGTGCTTCTTCTTTAGCTCTTTTTGATGCAGGAGTTCCTATTAAAAAACATACTGCAGGAATAAGTATAGGAATTGCTTATCAAGACGAAGAAAATTATGAACTTCTAACTGATATTCAAGGGCCTGAAGATTTTTTTGGAGGAATGGATTTTAAAGTTGCTGGAACAAGAGATGGAATTACCGCTATCCAACTTGATGTAAAAATAGATGGTTTAACAACAAAAATCATAGAAGAGTCATTAAAAAGAGCAAGGGAGGCTATTAACAAAATTTTAGATATGATGTATGAAAAAATAAGCGAACCAAGGAAAATTCTAAAAGAAGGTGTTCCTTATGTATCATTACTCAAAATAGATCCTTCAAAAATTGGACTACTTATAGGGCCTGGAGGTAAAAATATTCATGAGATAATAGCACTAACAAATGCGAAAATAGATATAAAGCCTGATGGTGTTATTTATGTTTCTGCAGAAAATGAAGAAATGCTTAGAGAAACCGAAAAATTAATAAAATCCTACACTAATTCTTATGAAGTAGGAGAAATGGTAGAAGGTGAAGTAATAAAAATTTTACCATTTGGCGCTATATTAAACTTAGGAGGTAATCGTACTGCATTGTTGCATATTTCTGAAATTTCAGACAAAAGAATAGATAATATTGAAAAAGAAATAAAATTAGGAGAAAAATTAAAAGTAAGAATAAAAAATATTTCTGAAGATGGTAAAATTTATGTATCCTTAAAAGATGCCAGATGAGATTAAATATAGAATAATAAAAGGGAGGGGGGAAGAAGAAGAAAAAGGATTAAAAACATCTAAAGAAATTTTTACTAAAAGCGAAAAAATTAAGCCTACAAATATTCCACCTGAAAATCTACCTCCTACTTTTAAAATTAAAGAAAAAGAAGTTGTACCTGAACCTGTTCCTGAAATTCAACCAATAGAAACACCGAAACCAGCCGAACATGAAACTTTAAAGGTTCAGACCCAGCTTGTTCAAAAACCTAAACCTGAAATTCCTATCATTAAATTACCGCAAATTCAAATACCTGCAAAATCAAATAAAAAAATTTTGGCTCTACTTTTAATCGTGATTATAATTCCTTCTTTGCTCTACGGAGGTTTTCTATTTTTTTCTAAATCAAATATACTCAGTAAATTTTCCACTAAACAACTTACGAAAGAACCTGAAGTAAAACCAGAAACTCCAAAAATTACAAGTATATTTCGAACAACTCCTTCTACAAGTACAATATCAACTTCTTCTTTGCCTGAGCCCACAACTTCACAAATTAGCTTAAATGAATCTACTTCTTCTACCTCTACTCTTTTAACAACTACTTCTCTTATTTCTTCAATATCAACATTTACTCCTACGACTTCTTCTCCTTCTGCTTTATCAACCTCATCTAAAACTACATCTTCAACAACTTCTCTTTCATTTACCACTCCCACTAAAACTGAGACTAAAGAAATTGAACTAGCCCAAGAAGAAAAATTAGAGAAACTTTCTCCTAAACCAGAAGAAATTAAAGAAGTAAAAATAGAAGATATCGGGAAACAAGGAACAAAAGTTGTCTTTCCTTATTTACAATTACCAGAGATTAATATTTCTCTTGACGAACTTACTACAAATAATTTTAGATTAAAATGGTTAGAATTAATGAGAATCCAAAAATCAGCAGGTAGCTTGTATAAAATCAACTTTCTGTATAACAACCAACCATTGCCTGCAGAATTCGTTAAAAATTATTTCTTTACTCCTTCATTTATTGAAAAGAAATATCAGGAATCTTTTAAAAATAGTTTAGGAGATTCTTATTTAATTTTAATTTATTATACTTATACTCGAAAATTTCCTGTTATAATATTTACAATAAAAGACGAGAATGTTGTTGTTCCTTTTATGAGACTATGGGATAAAGAAAGTTTATTAAATGATTTCAAAAAAATTTATCTTGGTTTGCCACAAGGAGAATTATTAAGATTTTATACTATTACAGAAGAATACGAAGGAATAAAATACAAAATTGCTTATTACAATAATAATTACAAATTTATATGGACAATTTATAATAATAATTTGATAATTTCAACAAGCTTAAATGCCTTTAAATATGTTATTAAAAATCTTAAATAATGAACATAGAAGAAGTAAAAAATAAATTATTAAAAGAAAAAGAAGAGGTTGAACTATTATTAAATGAAATAAATTTTGAATTAGAAAAAGTTAAAGAAAGTGATGAATTTGAAGTTTCAGATATTGCAGAAAAATATGAAGAAAAAAGTGATTTTTATTCAAAAAAAGAAATATTAGAAAAAAGATTAGAAAATATAAAAAGGGCATTACAAAAAATTGAGAATGGAACATATGGAATATGTATAAAATGCAATAATCCTATTGAAGAGGCTCGCTTGAAAATAGATCCTACAACAGAATTATGCAGAAAGTGTGTTAGTTAATTTACTTATTGTAATATAAAAATATCCTATTTACTCTAGGTATAGCTGATTCATCACAGCTTGTCATTGTAATTCTATATTTCATATATCGGCCTTTTAAATTTTCTAAGTTAACAATTTCTCCTGGTTCACTTGATGTTGAAAAACAATTAAAGGAAGAGAAATCAGGATTATTATCTACACAAAACTCAAAATCGACTCTTACTTTTTCTTCTCCTTCTCCTTCTTTTGTACCAAACCATAAAAACTTATTAAATGTTGAAGTAGTACTAAAATCAAAAATTGGTGATTCTAAATAACCATCTCTACAATTTCCTGTCTCTAAAAAACCTATTTTATAAAATAAAAAAAGAAAGAATATTAAACTACCTAGACCAAAAACTATAGAAAAATTTTTTAATTTTTTCAAGTAAACCATACTCTTTTGAAAGATCTCTTAACATCAAAGCTGCGCCTGCTGAGCTTGAAAATTTTCTAAGTTCATATTCATTTTCAAAAATATTAAGTTCGTCTTTAGGAAATTTTATTGAAATTTCTAAGATATTTTTTAATAAATTTAAGCTGTTTTCATACAAAGAAAAGCCGCCTATCATCACTAATCCTGCTGGTAATTTATATTCTTTTTTAATATTCTTTATATAATCTTTAACCTTAAGTTCCTCAAAATATTCTCTTAATTTTTTTTCAAAAAATTTAAAAATTTGTTGTCTTAATTTTTCTTCCTTTTTATTTATTTTTTTGCTTGTAACAGCTGCTGGTTTATGTAATTCTGATTTAACTTTCTCTATTTCTTCAAGGTCTACTTTTAAATATAAAGCCAAATCTTGGTATAAAATTTCAGAGCCAAAATCAAATACTGCCATATCAACAAGTTTTCCTTCATTAAAAATCCCTATGCTTGTAGTTTCGCCACCAATATCAATTAAACCTACTCCCATTTCCTTATCTTTTTTAGATAAACAAACCTTACTAGAAGAATAAATAGAAGGAAAAATGTTATCTATTTCTAAATTCAATGCCTTAAAGATATTTTTAATTTTTTCATAAAAAGATCTAAAACAAGTTATAAAAAGAACATCTGCATCCAATCTTTTACCTGCAAAGCCTAAAGGATCTCTTACTTCTTGTATACCATCTATTAAAAATTTTAAAGGTTCTTCGATTAAGACTTCTTGATTATTTAAAAGCAGAAAATTTTTTGCAGTTCTTATGGTTTTTTTGATATCTTCTTCTTTAACATTATCTTCAAATATAGCATGCCCTTTTTGTATATGTTTTTGAAAACTGGGTAGTGTTAAACTGATATTAAGTTTTTCAATTTTCTTTATCTCAAAGGTTTCTAACGTATTTTCTAAAATATTATTTATTAAAGAAATTAAATTTTCTTGTTCTATTATGTCATTTTTTCTGAAATATTCATTTTTTAAAGAGGTATTATAAGATATTAGCCTCCCATCATAAGTTTCTTCCAAAACAGTAAATTTTATCTCGTAATGGCCTAAGTCTAATCCAAAATAAAAATTTTTCATCCTTCGTATTTAATATACTGAATATATCTTCTTGCCATATCTAATGCTTTTTCTAAGGGCCAACCTTCTTTCATTTTTTTCTTAATAAAACTTTGAATTTTCAATCTATACATTCTATATTCCTTTTTCCTTCTTTCATTCATAGGCCTTGATCTATACATATTTTTTTTAACTTCAATAGCTAATCCAGATTTTTGAAATCTTGTTAAAAATCTTCTCAAAAATTGTTGCAATGTTTCTTTCTTTTGTTTTTTTGCTTTAATCCTCATTTTTTAAAATTTTATAAATTTTTTCTAATGGCTCTTTAGGTGGATTATAAACTACTGAATGAATCGACCCGCCTTTATCATTTTTAAACCTTGGAATAATGTGAATATGCAAATGATCAATAGCTCTTCCAGCATTTTTACCTTCATTTATACCAATTGTAAAATCTTTTGTATTTAATTTTTCGCTAATTCTTTTTATTATATATTTCATAAACCTCAATAGCTCTATCCCATATTCTTCTGGTAAATCAACAAAATTTTCTACATGTTCTTTAGGAATTATCATAGTATGCATAGGAGCATGCGGATTGATATCTAAAACAGCAACAAAATTTTCAGTTTCATCAATCACATAGCTATTTATTTCTTTTTTTGCGATTTTACAAAATATACAGCTCATTTTAATCTACTTTTTAATTCCTCAATTAATCCATCTACAGGAATTGTTTCTTGGGTTTTATCAAGCATATTTTTCAGAATAACACTACGACTTCCCATTTCTTGATGTCCTATTATTATACAATATTTTACACCAAGTTTATCTGCATATTCTAATTGAGAAGTCAAGCTAGTTTTAGCAAAATTTTCTGCTACATTTATATTATGCCTTAAAAGTAAATCATAAACAAAAAATGCATAAGATTTTGCTCTTTCAGCAGCATAAGCTATAAAAATTTCTGGTTTTTTACTTACTTTCAAATTAATTTGATGAAGCTTAACAATTTCCATTAGTCTTTCTATGCCAATAGCTCCTCCAACTCCAGGGGTTTGTTTGCCACCTAAAAATTTAATCAAATAATCGTATCTACCACCGCCACCAATAGCTATAGGAGTTTCAACAAAAAATATTTCAAAAACAGTCCTAGAGTAATAATCAAAACCTCTTACAAGATGTGAATCTAATTCATATGGAATATCTAATTCTTCAATATATTCTAAAACTTTTTTAAAGTGTTCTTCACATTGTTTGCATAAATGGTTAACTAAAATAGGAGCATTCTTTTTTATCTCTTGGTCTTTTTCGTTCTTGCAATCAAGCATTCTTAATGGATTGATAGCATATCTTCTTTTGCAATCTTCACAAAGATTTTTTAAATATTTTCTATAATACCTTTTAAGCGCTTGTTTATATTTATTTCTATCATTTAAACAACCTATACTATTTATTTTAAAAATAAAATCTTTTAGCTTCAGTTTTTTAAAAAATCTATCAAAAACTTGAATAATTTTAGCATCATAAATAGGATCTTCAGAATTCAAAACTTCTAGGCCCCATTGATAATGTTCTCTATATCTACCTGCTTGTGGTCTTTCATATCTAAACATAGGCCCAAAATAAAAAAGTCTAACAGGTTGAGGCCAGGAGTGCATTCCATTTTGTAAATAGGCTCTTGCTATAGATGCAGTTCCTTCTGGTCTTAAAACATATTTTTCTCCTTTTTCTTTTCTTTCTACATGAAACATTTCTTTTTCTATAACATCAGTAGATGCTCCTAAAGAAGCTGTGAAAATTTCTTCTTTTTCTACAACAGGAGTCCTTATATATTCAAAGCCATATAAATATGAATGTCTAATTATCTCATTAAATAAACCTAAGAAAAGTTCAGCATCTTCTTTTATTAAATCATGCATGCCTCTTGGAGATTGAGGTACTATTTTAAATTTCTTCATAAATTATTAAACTTAATTATCTTAATCAATCTTCCTAATGGGCTTATTTTGAATGAAACTTTGCCTATTATTCTATCTTTTTTAAGAGGCCCCCATCTTCTTGAATCAAAACTTTCATTTCTATTATCTCCCAAAACAAAATATTCATCATCTTTTAATTGTATCTTCTCTTCCCCTAAGTCAAAATCTTCATTTTGAAGGTATGGTTCTTCTAATTTAAATCCATTAGGATTTTCTTTGTTATAAATGTAAATATTTCTTCCTTTCAAATAAACTGTTTCACCTGGCAAGCCAATTACTCTTTTAATATAATATTTCCTTTCATCAACAGGAGGGATAAAGACTATAACATCACCTCTTTGAACAGGTTGAATTTTAGTACAAATTTTACAAATAATTAAATAATCAGCAGTATGATAGTTGGGTTCCATACTTTCTCCCATTACTATAAATGGCTCAAAAATAAAAAATCTCACAGGCAAAAAAATTAAAAGAAAAGTTAAAATTACTTCTATAATTTCGAAAATTTCTAATTTTTTCATTAAAATAATTATAATGAAAAACAGCACAAAAATCAAACTAATTTACGGTTTAGGTAATCCCGAAGAAAAATTTAAAAATACCCCTCACAATTTTGGGAGAGATTTAATTGAAACCTATCTAAAACAGAAAAAGGAGCTTCAATATTCTATTATTGGAAAATACAAGAATATTTATCTTGCTATAGGAAAGGTTTATATGAATGAATCTGGTTTAGCTTTAAAAGAAATTTTATCTTATTTAAAAATTAAACCAAATGAAACTTTAATTATTCATGACGAAGCAGATTTACCTTTTCTTTTTGTAAAATTCACTTTTGATCAATCAGCTTCTATGCATAAAGGCGTAGAATCAATTTATAAAAATTGTAGTAACCAAGTTTGGAGAATGAGAATAGGTATCCAAGATAAAATAAGAAGAAAAGCTGAAGAAATAATTTTAAAAAAATTAAATAAAAATAAATTGTCGAAATGGGCAGAGGCTAAAATTAAATTTAAAGATATCTTAGATAAATTAAATATTTTGCCTATAGAAAAATTAAGTTTACCACGTGATTTTTTTTATAAATAACCAATTTCTTTTAAGTAGTCTCTATATTCCCATTCCCATAAATCTTTGCAAGCTAAAAATCCTTTAAAATCTTCTTCTGGGTTCTCGAATTCTTTTAATTCCCACTCATAAGTAATTTCACCAAACTTATGTTCGCAATTAGGATCTCCTTCTCTTATTTTGTCTCCCATGCTTCTTAAATATTTTTTGGCTCCACAAATTTCACAAATTTGAATTTGATTAATTCTTAAAATGTACCTTTTTTCTACATATTTAGGCAGAACTATTTTTTTACCAGATTTATCTAACAAAAAAGGTTCTTCATTTAAAGCATAAAAATAAGCAGCTGTTTGAAGACGATAATCATCGTAAATTTCTAATGCTGTTTTTATATCTACTAAAGAAAAAATCCCATCTACTTCTGCTAAAATGTCAAAAGTTCCACTATATCTATAATTTGAATGTTTAATTCTTTTTTCTATCCAATCTTGTTTTGAAAAGAAGGAGTGTTCTTTTAAAAAATTTTCAAAACCATTTTTAAAACCAATATATTCTGGAGGTACAATAATTTCTCTTCCTCCTACTATTGCTTCTAAAATTTCATGAACAATTGTTCCTTCTTGCGCAGCTTTCGCTTTCTTTTCTTGAGCTACTTCAAAATTTTCTTGAGCAGCATAAAAGTAATAAAGAGCAGGCTTGCTTTTAATATCAACAATAGAAGTAACTCTTGGATACCAAACGCCATTTATTATATATCCATGTCTTTTTTTAAATTCCTCTAAACTCATTTCCCTTTTCATTTTTTCTTTATAATTATAAATTAAATGGAGATCATCCAATACCCAGATTTAATTTTAAAAAAAGAAACAAAAAGAGTTGAAAAGATCGATAAAAATATAAAGCAGATTGTAGAAAAAATGAAAAAGATTATGGTTAAAGAAGGAGGCATTGGACTTTCAGCTAATCAAATCGGTATTGATCTTGCAATTTTTATTGCTAAACCAAAAGACAAGTTTTATGTTTTTATTAATCCTGAAATCATAGAAACTAAAGGTGAAGAAATAAAAGAAGAAGGTTGTTTAAGTATTAAAAATAAATATGGTTTGGTAAAAAGAGCAAAAGAAGTTAAAATAAAATACCAGACTTTGTCTGGCAAAGAAAAAATTATGAAGGCAAAAGGGCTTTTAGCTCATATTATTCAACATGAATATGATCATTTAAAGGGCATATTATTTATTGATAAAGCTATGCAAATTTATGAAATAGATTCCAATGACTAAAAAATTAAATTTTTGTTTTTTTGGTTCAAGTAATTTTTCTATTTACGTGCTAAGAAATGTTTTAAAACAATACAAACCTGAGATAGTTTTTACTTTGCCGGCTAAACCTAAAGGTCGAGGTTATAAATTAGAGCCAAATGTTGTTTATTCTTATGCTCTTAAAGAAAAACTTCCTGTAATTGAAATCAAAGATTTTAGCAATTTTAATTTTAATTTTGAATTCGGTTTATTAGCTGCTTTTGGTAAAATCATTCCTAAAGAAGTTATTGATAAATTTAAAAAAGGTATTATTAATGTTCACCCTTCTCTTCTGCCAAAATACCGAGGTCCTAATCCTATAAGAGAAGTGATTTTAAATGGAGAAAAAGAAACTGGTGTAACTTTATTTCTGATAGACGAATTAGTTGATCATGGGCCTATTATAGCTCAAAAGAAAATAGAGTTAAAAGGAAATGAAAATTACTTAGAATTAGAAGAAAAATTAGGCATTTTAGGAGGTAAATTGTTTAATGAAACTATAGAAAAATATTTGTCTGGAGAAATTAAACCAATACCACAAGACGACTCTTTGGCTACTTATACAAGAAAAATTGAAAAAGAAGATGGAAAATTAACTTTAAATGACATTTATTTAGTTTGGGATAGAAAAATTAGAGCCTTAAATCCTTGGCCTAGTACCTATATCATTATCAACCTAAAAGGCGAAGAGAAAATTCTAAAAATTTTTGCTATAGAAAAAATTAACGAGAAAAATTTGAAAGATAAAAAAATTAAAATAGGAGAATTTTTCCAATACAAAAATGAACTTGGTTTAAGGCTTCAAGATGCTTATATTGTTATTAAAGAATTGCAATTACAAGACAAAAAACGAATGAGTTCTAAAGAATTTCTAAATGGCTATAAATTAGGTACTTTCGAGATTAAAGACTAAATGACTTAAAACAACTGCAAAAGCAATCCCAACATTTAATGATTCTTTTATTTTACCTTTTTTAGGAATTTCTAAAATATAGTCACATAATTTTAAGTTATCTTTGCTTATGCCCTTTATCTCATTTCCAACAATAAGAGCAATTTTTCTATATCTTTTTCTAAATTTATAATAAGGAATTGAATTTTTTGCTTGCTCAATTGCAATTATTTTATATTTCTCTTTTTTTAACTCTTTAATTAAAGGTTTTAATCTAAATTTTCTTTCAAATTCTAAATTATTTTCAGCACCCAAAGAAGTTTTAATTACTTCACGATGAGGAGGCAAAGGAGTTATACCTACAGCGATAATTTTTTTAACTCCTAAAAATTCTGCTGTCCTTAAAATATTACCAACATTAAAACCTGATCTAAGATTATCAAGAACAACAATAATTTCCATTAAGATTAAGTAATAATAATTATAAGTTTAAAGTTTTTATGGGCTAGGATAAAAAGCATTAGGAATAGAGGTGGTAGGAAGTAGATTTTTTTGAGGACCAACTTCGTATAAAACAGTGGAGTCTCCTCCGTCATTCGTTTCTGCATCTGTCATCACTTCTAAATTAGCATCTAACTCAAAATTTAAATCTTTAGTGCAAGCATAAGTATAGTAAAGGGATCCATTTATATCTGAATTTCTTGGATCAATTGGTAAAGCAGTTAAGTTAAGAGTTGTTGCTGAAGCAAATCTAACAGGTAACCAACCTGTCCCATCAATTGCAGTAGATGTTGAAGCTCTTCCTCGAGTGAAAGTTCCAATACCTGAAGGAGAAGGTGTATTAACTGTAGGATTTGTTGGGCTGTTAGCCGAATAATAAATTGTAGGAGTAGAACCTCCTAAGCATCCATTTATCCCACCTATACCTGCATCGCCTGTCAACACAATAGCTGAAGGGTTTTGAGCAAATTCTGCAATATAAGTTTGAATAGCATTGGCTAGTCTATTTAAATCAGATTGTCTTTGAGTATCTCTTAATCTAGCAAATATTTGTTGAGGTTTTATAACTGCTACTAATATACCGACCAAAACTCCGATGATAGCTAAAACAACGATAAGTTCGATTAAGGTAAAACCGACTTTTTTGTTTTGCATTTAGCGAAATTAATTTTTTTAATTACGGCCTCTTTAACTTATTTAATTAAAATTATATATCATTTTTTTACAAAATCAACTTATTTTGTGGATAAAAATTCAGTAGCAAAAATTTTAATTTTTTTAATAAGTTCCTCTAAAGATAAACCAGCTTTTACAAAATACTCCTTAGCACCTAAATTTTTCCCTCTTTCAATATCCTCAGGTTGCCCTAAATTTGAAATTATAAAAACTGGTATTCTTTTTAAATTTTCATCTTTATTAATTTCTTCCAAAACAGCAAAACCGCTTTTTTTAGGCAATATAATATCTAACAAAATTAAATCAGGTTTTTCAGTGACAATTTTTTCTAAAGCTTCTTCTCCGTCTTCAGCAGCAACAACCTCGAAATTTTCATTTTTTAGTTTTCTTTCTAATAATAGCCTTAAAAATTTATCATCCTCTACTATCAAAATTTTCATTATTATTGTCATTATAACAAATTATATTAAAAAAATTAAAAAATAAAAGATCCTTAATTATCCGGGCTGGACTCAGCTAAAAAATGGGAATTTGATCACTTTAAACAGAATTGGTCCATCGCCAGGTTCCCCTAGCGATACCTTGTTACGACTTAGCCCTAGTCATCACCCCTACCCTATTCCTACTATAAGTAGGGTTTCGGGTAGAGATGACTCCTCTGGCCTGACGGGCAGTGAGTGCAAAGGCCGAGAACGTATTCACCGCGGCATAGCTGATCCGCGATTACTAGCGATTCCGCCTTCATGGAGGCGAGTTTCAGCCTCCAATCCGAACTGGGCCAGGCTTTTAGGGATTAGCTCAGCCTCACGGCCTTGCAACCCGTTGTACCTGGCATTGTACCATGTGTGTCGCCCCAGGCATAAGGGCCATGCAGACCTGACGTCATCCCCACCTTCCTCCGGCTTGAAGCCGGCAGTCCCCTGTGACACGTGTAACACAGGGCAGGGGTTGCGCTCGTTGTGCCACTTAAGGTTACAGTTCACACCACGAGCTGACGACGGCCATGCAGCACCTGTGCTTGCCCGCCGGATAAAATCCGGCTTCTCCTTTCTTTCGAAAGGAGCATTAAGACAAGCATGTCAAGCCTGGGTAAGATTTTTCGGTTACTATCGAATTGAACCACATGGTCCACCGCTTGTGCGGCCTTCCGCCTATTCCTTTGAGTTTCGACCTTGCGGTCGTACTTCCCAGGCGGGGTGCTTAACGCGTTAGCTTTACCCCAGAGAGGGTCGAATCTCCCCAGAGTTAGCACCCAGCGTTTACAGCCAGGACTACCCGGGTATCTAATCCGGTTCGCGCCCCTGGCTTTCGCCCAATCAGCGTCAGAACTGCCCTAGCCGGCTGCCTTCGCCTTCGGCGTTCCGCACGATATCAACGGATTTCACCCCTACACCGTGCGTTCCGCCGGCCCCTGGCAGTCTCTAGGAGCATAGTATCTTTCCCAGTCCTTGAGTTAGGCTCAAGGATTTAAGGAAAGACTTATGCTCCCGCCTGTGGGCCCTTTACGCCCAGTAAATCCGGGTAACGCTCGGGACCTTCGTCTTACCGCGACTGCTGGCACGAAGTTAGTCGTCCCTTATTCGTGGGGTACTGTCAACCCAGCACAAAAATGCACTGGGCTTCATCCCCCACAAAAGGCGTTTACACCCCGAAGGGCTTCTTCCGCCACGCGGTGTCGCTGGGTCAGGCTTTCGCCCATTGCCCAAGATTCTCGGCTGCTGCCTCCCGTAGGAGTAGGGCCCGTGTCTCAGTGCCCTTGGCGGGGAACACCCTCTCAGGCCCCCTACCGGTCTTAGCCTTGGTGAGCCATTACCTCACCAACTAGCTGATCGGCCGCGCCCCCTTCCTGAAGCGGGCTTGCGCCCCTTTACCTATCCTTACTTGTGTAAGGATAGGACTATCGAGGATTAGTCCCCTTTCGGGGGTTATCCTCGTCTTCAGGGTAGGTTAGGCACGTGTTACTGCCCCGTTTGCCACGTCCAGTAACACTTTTGGAAAACAAAAGTGTTACCGGGCGTACGACTTGCATGCCTTATCCACACCGCGAGCGTTCACCCTGAGCCAGGATCAAACTCCCATATAAAGTCCAGCCCGGATAATTAAGGATCTTTATTAAAAATTTAAAGAGTACAATTTTCACAACAAATACAAAAACTTCTTTATTAAGAAATTATAATCAAATTCTTACAAAATTTCAAGACTTATTATTCTCTTTAATTTTTTGAACCAATTCCTTTTGTTCTTCTTTTAAAGTAGAGTAGATTATAGTGCCGCTTTCATACATTCTAATAATTTGGCTTTCCTCAGAAACAGTATAAACCGTAGTTCCTCCTAAAATTAAAGAAGCTGTTATTGCTGTAATATGTCTTGTATGAACTTTTTCTTTAAAACCAAAAGCTTGTGAAAGATCTTCTCCTTTTAACTTTAACCTTTCTAAAACCTTTTTAGGATTAAGATTTATTAAATAAATACCACTAGCAATTATATGTCCTTCCTTATTAATTAAAATAGCCCCATCAAAGGTTTTAAGTGCAGAAAAGACTTTAACTGCTTTATTAACACTCATCTCTTTTAAATCATATCTCTTTTCTTCAAATAGATTTTGTGTTTCGTCTAATAAAGCAGCATATTGGGAATTCCATTCCCTTTTCCAGCCTAAAATGATCAACATTCCAAAGGGTTTTCTACTTCTTTTTACCAACATCTTTAAAATTTCTAACAATTTTATCTTTAATCTTGGATCAATATCATTTTTGCTATTAGAGGCTATATATTCTAAAATTAAGTTTTCTTCATCAGTTACAATCTTATGGGTTCGTAAAAAATTTAATCTATCTGTTACTGCTTCGAGAATTCCCATGGTTTTTATTTAACTTTAATTCGTTAATCAATTCTAAAACAATCTCTTTTTCATTCCAAGGAATAGAACCTTCCTTTGTTTCTATAGTTGGCTCTGCTCCTTTGCCTATTAATACAATTATATCATTTTTTTGAGCATTTTCAATTAGATATCTTATAGCTTCTTTCCTGTCTTCTATTATTCTGTATGGCTTTTCAAATTCATATTCTGCTAAATAAGTTTTTACACCATGTTCTATTTCTTTCATAATTTTTAAAGGATCTTCATCAAAAGGATCCTCGTTTGAAATTACAATTTCATGACAATATTTAGCAGCAATTTTACCAATTTCTGGCCTCTTCCATTTATCTCTTAACCCACCAGCTGAACCTACAAGACATAAAAGTCTTTTTGGTTTAAAAATATCCCAGACATTTTTATAAAGTTCCTCGATAGAATCAGGAGTATGGGCGTAATCTATGATTACTTTGAAATTTTTAGTTTGGATTACCTCAAAATGACCAGGTAATGGTTCAATTTCTTTTAAAATATCTTTAGCGCTTTTAATTGGGATATCTAAAGCTTTCAACACACAAAGAGCAGCTAAAATATTATATAGATTTTGTTTACCTAATAATTTAGTGAAGTATTTAGATTCTTTTTTATCTTCTGCATCTTCATTTAAAGTAAAAGTTGTTCCTTTTGGTGATAATTTATATTTGATAATTTGCAAATGATCTCTTTTTTGTGGATTTCCTTCTAAACCGAAAGTTATTTTTCTCTCGGAAGGAAATGATAAATAATAATCAGCATAGAAATCATCAGAATTGGCTATAATAGTTTTCTTTAATAATTTACCTCTAAAATATTTTTTTGCACCCTTCAAAAGACCTTCAAATAATTTTCCTTTAGCTTTTTTATAGTTCTCAAAACTGCCATGATGCTCAATATGTTCAGGATGCAAATTAAGAAAAATGCATATGTCGAAATCTATAAATTTATGTCTATTTTGCCATAATCCTTCAGAGGTTGCTTCTATCACTGCAACTTCACATTGTTTATTAACAGCAGTTCTTAAAAATTCTTGCAAAAACCATCTGCCTGGCATAGTAATTCTGCTTTTATTTTCAGTTTTTTCATCTCCAAAATAAAAATACATCGAAGAAGACAAGGCTGTTTTTATTCCTAATTTTGAAAGTAGAGTATAAATAAGATAACAAGTTGTTGTTTTTCCTTTAGTACCTGTAACACCTATAACAACAATTTCTTTAGAAGGAAATTTATAAAAAATAGCACCTAACAAAGAAAATAAATAATGATAAAAATTTATTAATGACTTTGGAATTTTATTTCTAATAATTTTTTTTAAATTTTTCAATTTTTCGATCATTTATTTTTTAAAAATTTTGCTAAAATTTCTTCAACTCTTTTTTTGATCTCCTCTTCAGGAATTAATTCTCTTCTTAACTGAGCCTTTAATTCTCTTATATATTTTCTAATGCTCTTTGGCAATTTCTTTTTTGATTTTTTCTCTAATTGTTGAATATTCTCCAACTCCATTTTGGGGATATAATCCATATGCTGGTGCATAATGCGAATTAATTTTAATATTAAACGTTCCATCTATCCATATATTTTTATCGTACCCTATCCAAATTTCTTTAATGTCTTCATTCTTAATCTTTGAAACTAGTCTTATTAATTCTATCATTTCTTTATAATCCAAATTAGTTTCAAAATGACTTTTAGCTCCAACAATAAAATTAAAAATTCTGAAAAGATTTTCGATACTTGTTTTCTGCAAATTTTCTTTAAGAGATTTAATAATTATAAACTGATTTTTCATTCGAGTAAAGTCCCCATCAGGATAATAACGAGATCTAATAACAAAATCTACCCATTCTCCATTTAATTTATGCTTTCCTGGATATAAAGTATAACCTGAAACAGCATCAGTTACAGGATATTTAAGTTCAACTTCCAAACCTCCTAATAGATCTACAATCTTTTTAACAATATACGAATCTACTACCACATATTTTTTAACTTTTAAACCAGTGAAATTGCTAACTTCATATAAAAGCTCATTTAATTTTTTAAAAGAATAAAGAGAATTTATTTTATAAAAATCGTTATTAATTCGTACAATTAAATCTCTAGGAATATGAATGATAAAAATTTTATTATTTTTTATATAAATTACAAACATAGCATCAGTATTTTCTGCTCCATAATGACTTCCTCCCATTTTCCCTAAAAATAAAATAGCCTTTGAATCATCTATCTTAAAAATTTCCACTAAATTTGAATTAAAAACGAAAATTTTTTTAGAAGTATTTAAAAATTCAAATATCACATAAAACAATAAAGAAAGCAAAATAAATAAAATAAGTATTAATATAGTTTTTTTCATTGCTTAACTATCTCAAAAATAAAGCTATTCTGATAATCAACTATTATTTTTTTATTCCTTTTTATTTCTTCCCTTAAAATAATTTCTGATAAAGGCCCTAAAATTTCTCTTTCAATAGTTCTTTTAAGTTCTCTAGCTCCATATACAGGATTATATCCTAATTCTATTATTTTCTTTTTAGCATTTTCTTTAAGTTCAATAGTTATGCCAAATTTTTGAATAAGCATACCATTTAAATCTTTAACTAATATTTCAGTAATCTTTTCTACATCTTCTATTGATAAAGTTCGAAAAACAATTATGCCGGAAAATCTATTCAAAAGTTCTACCCTAAAAACTTCAGATAACTTATCTCGAATTATAGGTGCAATCATTTCTATAGTTTTGCCACTTTCTATTTCTTCTTTAATGTAATCGGATAAAGCATTAGAAGTGCATATAATTAAAGTATTCGAAAAATCAATAGTCCTTCCTATAGCATCTTTTATATAACCCTCATCAAAAATTGGCAAAAATAGATTTAATATCTGAGGATGGGCCTTTTCGAATTCATCTAATAAGATTAATGAATATGGATTTTTTAAAACTTCCTCCGTGAGTCTTCCTACAATTTTACCATCTTCACTACCTATTAATTTTTCTATATCTTCTAAGTTCTGAAATTCAGCCATATCTAATCTTATCATTCTTTCTTCTCCTCCAAAATAAATTCTTGCTAAAACTTTAGCAAGTTCAGTTTTGCCAACTCCAGTTGGTCCTACAAATAAAAAAGAAGCAATAGGTCCTTTTTTCTTTTCAATGCCAGTTCGATATATTTTCAAAACCCTAGCTACTTCTTTAACTGCATAATCTTGATTGACGATTCTTTGATGAATAATTTCTTCTAAATTTTCTAAAATATATTTTTCTGTAGTCAAAGGAGCTTTTATAGGTATTCCTGTTAATTTTGTAAATGTATCTCCAATAACTTCTTCATTTAAAAATTTCATTCCCAAACTTTTAGCAAAACCTATGGCTTCTTTTATTAAATCCCTAGCTGAAGCTGGTAATGGTTTATGAATTAAAAATTTCTTCGCTAAAATTACAGCTTTTGTTATAGCTTGTGGAGAAATTATTATTTTATATTCTTTTTCATATATAATTGCTTCTAATGTTAGAAGGGTTATTGCTTCACTTTCATTTAATTCTTCAATTTCAATAATCTCAAAAATAGATTCTAAAGCAAATAAAGAGTTAGATTTAGAAAAACCTTCTGGAGTAAAACTTGCAATTATAGATACACTTCCTGATTTTAAATATTGGTAAATCAACGGCCAAATAATTGAATAAACTGGTGATAATAAAATTTGATGAAAATCTGGGAAATATAAAATTACATTGCCAGCATGAGCTGCTTCAGATAAAATTTGATTAACATTAGCTTGAAAGTCTGCAGGATCTCCTGCATAAATTTCTGGCAAGTTAACTTGAATAATTCTATTATCAAAATATTTTTCTGGAACTATATCTTTACTTACAAGATAAGCTAAATGATAAACCACAGTACTTCTTCCACTCCCTTCTCTGCCTACTAAAGCTATATTAAGATTTTCTTCTCTTTTTAATTTAGAATTTATAGCTTCTATTTCTTTTTGATGACCTATAATAAAACCTAATTCTCCTCTTTCAGCAAAATAAGTTAAATCAATACCTACTTTATCTAAAAAATATGTTGGAGAGGTCGTCCATGTTCTATTAAGCCATCTTCTGCGTGGGATAAAATCTAAAAATGAAGAATGAGGTTGAAATTTTGTTTTCAAATAAGATTTTTTGAAATATTCAATAACGATTGCTGATTTAACATTTTCTATTGTAATATTATTTCTGTTAAAAAATTCATTTAAAATAGGGTTGCCTTTTTCTACTAAAGCCAAAAATAAGCAGGATAAAGAAACATAAGAAAAGTTTAGTTCTTTAGCAATTTCATAAGAATGAATTAAAATAGGCTCTAAATTTTTTAAAATTAAATTTTGCAAATTTTCTTTTATATCAATATTTATAAATTGCTCAGTTTCAGGAATAATTTCTTTAATTTGATTTTTGAGGTCTTTTACATTAAGGTTTAATCTACTAATTAAATTTCTAATTTCTTTTGTATCTAGTAACTGCGAGAGCAAAATAAATTGTGTTTTATTAAAATCTTTTGCTATTTCTGCTTTTTCAACGACAGTTAACAATAAAAATTTGCTTACTTCATCAAAATAATCAGCTATATTTGGGATATCTTCATATTTTAGATTTTTCTTTCCTCGTTTTCTAAAGTAAGTAAAGTAAAAAAGATAAACAACTAAAATCCAAAATCCTATTAAATTAAATGGAAATTTTTTAACTAAAACTAAAAAGGAAATTCCTAAGATAATCAAGAAAAATCTAATAGCATCAAGCAAAATTTTGTAAAGAGACTTTTGAATCACAGATAAACGAAGCAATGGATAATTAAAATATTTCTCCATTTTTAAATAAACTTAAAAATGAAAATTGATAAAATTGGGAAAATTATCCAAATTAAAAAAATTATTAAAAATACTAGAGTATTAAAAAAATGCAAAAATAATGAAATCGAAATTAAAATGATCCTTAAAGGAATAGCATAAAAATAAGCTTCTATAGATCTTATACCATAAAGAGGCTTAAAGAAATGTTTTAAGTTCAATCTGATACTAAAATTTTTTTCAATAAATAAAAAATTCTTTACAAACTCATCAAAGATAAATTTAATAGCTTCTTGATACCAAAACTTAAAAAACCTAAAGAAATCTTGAAAAATCTCATAAAAAATGTAATAGATGATCATTTTAAAATAATCTTTTAATTATTTTTTCTTCTTTTGCTTCTGCTTTTTCATCTTCTAATAATATTTTAACCTTTCCATATTCCCCATCATAACCAGGTTCAATATAAATTTCTCCTTTAAAAAACTTATCTATGGCTAAAAATACTTTCTCAGGAACAATTTTTTTGATTTTTGAATAATCATCTGGATTAAAAAAGAAATTAAATTCATTTCCATAAATTTTCAAAATATTAAAATATATATCTAAAACCTTTTTTGTAGTTGGATCAGAATTTAGTGCTTCAGCAATTATTTCGGTTAAAGGAATTATATGTTTAAAAGGCGGCCTATTTTCAGGTTTATAATTTTCATCTCTATCAGCTAACATTTCAACTCTACTCATAACACCAATAGTTACTTTTTTATAACAAACAGGGCAAATATAATTATTTTTCTTAGATTCTTTTGGAGAAAATCTTACATTGCAATTTCTGTGTCCATCATAATGATATTTACCTTCTTCAGGATAAAATTCAATTGTTAAAATAATTTTATTTTTCTCATCAGGATTTTTTAAGGCTTTTAATAAACTATCATAAGAAGCTTCTTCCAATTCGAAAAAAACTGCTTCTCGACCAATTCTATGGGGATAGGGTGAATGAGAATCAGAAAAAGAAACTATCTGAAAAGGATCAAGCTGAGAAAGACGCCAATTCATCTGAGGATCACTCGAAAGTCCTGTTTCAATAGCATAAATATATTTTTTATATTCGCCAAAAGCCTCATCAATGGAATCAAACCCAGACATAGAACCAAACAAACTAAACCATGGAGTCCAAATATGAGCAGGAATTATTATAGAATTTTCATTAATATCCAAGGCAATTTTAATTACATCAATAACATCTAAACCTAAAGTTGGTCTTCCATCACTTGATAAATTTGTAAATGTAGAAAGTTTTTTATTGAATTTTTCAACATCCTCTAAATTAGGGAACATTACTAAATAATGAATTCTCTTTACTTCTCCTTTTCTTGAAAAAATAGAACTTATCTCACACGAAAGTACAAAATAAACATCATTATCAGAATTTTTCAACTTAAAAAAACCTTTCCCATTAGGTTCTAATTTTTCTTTAAGTTCTTGAAACCATAAAGGATGAGTAAAATCTCCTGTAGCTATTAAGTTTAATCCTTTAAATTTCCCCCAATAATTTAAATTTTCTAAATCCAAATTTTTAGAACAAGCACGAGAAAATTTCGAATGTAAATGCAAATCTGCAAAAAATTTCATTAGATATATTATAAAAGAAAACCTAGCGAATCTATAGGGTTAAGTTTTAATCTTTTATTACTAAATAACAATACATATTATCATTAGAATCCCAATCTAAAAGCCCTAGACCTATATAAGGATCACCACTATTGTTACCATCTATATATTCTCCATCAGTGAAATAACAATTCATAGGTCCCCAGATATGTTGAGTATTTCTATCTCCATCTGTACCAGCAGTAAATCTAGGATTTCCTTCGTACCCACTTACCCATTTTTTAGTTGAAATATCATATCTAAATAAAAGTGGTCCTTCTATTTGGTAGGTTTCATTTGAATTATGATATCTTTTATAAAAGTAAAAGGAGCATCCATCAATATCTCCACATAATTGAATAACATCAGCTAAGGGGATATTTACAGTAGTTTTAGTTTCATTAGTATTATTAACTATTAAAGCAATTAAAGAATCTCCTAAATATTTTCTCACAATTTTACCAGATCCTAAATTACCTCTACCTATAGCAAGATTTGAAGGTGAAATAGGAATACTAAATACTTGATCCGAGGCATAATTACTTGTTGCTCTTACTTCTAATGACCAATTTCTTCCGCAACCATAATTATTACCTAAGAATTTTCTACCTGTTTTCCAAATTATTTTTGAATCATTTTTATTTATTTCTGTAAATCCTAAACCACTTCCAGAAATATATACTTTATCTGCCCTATTCCAGTCCCATTTAGCCACTACAAATGCTAACTGGTTACCATAATAATATCCTCCACTCATTTGTTGAACTATAGTATCACAAACCCCCCATCCTCCGCAATCAAAATTAACAAACCATGCGCCGCCCTCACTGTTATCTAAATCGAGGTGAAATTTATTGGATCTTCCTGTCATAGAAGTGAAATATATTTCTCCATAATTCCCATTTTTTTCATAAATATATACACCATATTCTTCAGCACATATAGGCCCACTGATTGTATATTTCACACCAGTTTGTATATCTTCTTCAATAATTGAAACCCCGGATTTAGAATCTACATATTCTTTTGTTGCTACTTGATTCCCAAAAGAATATTCATTTGGTGTTTGAGCAAAAATAGGAGCATATTCTGCTGGTTGTCTGCTCCCAATTGGATTTTGTTTTAGGAATTTAAAACCTTCTCTTGATGTTTTAAATATCATATACTGAGGCTGGGTTTGTTGAGCAGATAAAGGTTGGATATTTCTTGTAAGTAGAATAAGGGTGAGGGTTGATAAGATTATGCCTAAGATTGTTCCTATGAATATTTGTTTTTTATCTAACCTATTCATATTAACATTATTTTACGATAATTTTTTATTTGTCAAGTCTAAATAGTGGATAAACCAATATAACAGATTAATGCGGATTTTAAACTGATTAGTGCGGATTCGAAAGGGATCCTTTTAAAATCTGTATTTATTTGTTTCTAAATCCGCACTGATCTACCTTATTTAATCTTATAATAAATATCTTTTATTGTTATAATTAAAGCTAAAATTAGTAAAATTGCTACTCCGATGGTATTTATCAAACTTTCAATCTTGAATGGCATTCTTTTCCCTGTTATTAATTCTCCAAAATAAACTGCAAATCTACCTCCATCTAAAGCCGGAAATGGTAAAATATTAATTAAAACTAAATTTAAAGAAATTAATGCCATAAAATGTAAGACATAGCTTATTCCTAAAGTTCTCATTTGAGTATAAATGTCATAAATTCCTAATGGACCAACTACTTCTTTAGCAACTTTTACTTCTTTAAACAATCTAACCAGAAATTCTTTAAAGGCATAGATTAAATTTTTTGTCACATCAAAAGTTTTGATAAATCCGTAATAGAAATTTGAAGGAAATGGCTTTTTTTCTAACTTTACGCTACTAAAAGCTATTCCTAAAGGACCTATAGAATCTTTTATTTCGGGAATTAAAGTTACTTCTAATTTCTCTTGTCCTCTTAATATACCTACTTTTATTTCTTTGCCAATATAATCTTTTAATACTTCTTTAACATTTTTTACATCTTTAATTTCTATAAATTGATCTTGATATTTAAAATACAAAATAATATCTCCTATTTTTATTCCTGCTTTTTCTGCGGGAGAATCTTTAAAAACTTGAATAACTGTTATATTTTTAATTTCTCCAGCAAATTCGGGTAAGCCATATAAATATCCTATAGAAAAAAGAAAATAAGCAAAAATAAAATTAAAAATTACTCCACCTAAGGTAATTAAAATTTTCTTATAAGCTGGTTGATTTAAAAATCCATAAGGATCATCGATATTATCTTCACCTCTTAATTTCACATAGCCTCCAAAGAATATTAAGTTTAAAGAATAAACTGTTTCACCAATTTTTTTAGAAATTAATCTTGGTGGGAATCCTATACCAAACTCTTCAACATTAACTTTTAAAATCTTAGCAAATAAAAAATGACCTAATTCATGAACAAAAATTAAAATTCCTAAAAACAAAATGAATAAAATAATATTTTCTATCATCCTATAATTTCTTTTTCTTTTTCTTTGAATAATTCCTCAACTTTTTTATTAAATTCTTCCATTTCTTTATCAGCTTTTTCTTTTGTTTTATAAAAAATATCTTCAGAAATTTCTTTCCTATCCTTTTTATCTTTTAATTCTTTCAAAAAATCATCTCTTATTTTCCTAGCTTTTATTCTTATTTCCTCTTTAATTTGCCCTAAGTTTTTAATTAGTTCTTTTTTTGTCTCTTCCGTAATAGGTGGGAAGGTTACTATTAAATATCTTTTTTCTCTAATTACACTACCTCCAAAATTTGTTTTTTTAATATCTCTTTCAATATCAGCTAAAATATTTTCATCCCAAGGCTCAACTTTATATTTTGTTATATCAAGCTGAGAAATAGAGGCTAAAGATTTCAATTCATATTTTTTACCATAAGCATTAATTAAAACATTTTCTAACCAATGCAAAGCAAATTTATAACTTCTTATCTCTCTTAATTTATTTCTAAATTCTTCTAAAACTGATTGTAATTCTTTTTTGAAATTTTCTATCATCTTAAGTGTAAAATTTTTACTCCAAAAGGAGCTAATTTTTCTCCTATGGGCTTTATAATATCCATAATAAATTCTTCAGAAATCATAAAACCTATTATATAAATTATCAAGCCAATCAAAATAACTGTTTTAATTAAATTATAGGCCTTATCCATAGAAGTTCATAATTAAATTGCTAATTTGCAAACCTTTATTTAAGAAATAATCTGAATCTAAATAAACACTTTCTAAAAATCTTATTCTATTTATAGCATTTTTATCGCCTTTTAACAGTTTACTTCTTTCAAATAAAATCAAATATTTCAAAAATTCTTCTAAATCTATATTTTCCTCAATTTTTTCAACCAGCAGTAGTTTTTCAAAAATATCTTTTCCAAAATATACTTTACTAATTAAATTAAACTTCTCTTTATTTTTTAAGCAATCAATAATCTTACCTATTTGCCCAGGGAAAAATTCTAAAAGTAAATTAATGGTTTCCTCTTTAACATTTTGACTTTTCAAATAATTGTATATTTCTTCCTTAGGCACTAACTTAAAACTAATTTTTTGCATTCTTGATCTTATTGTTGGATAAATTTTAAAAGGCCGATGAGTGACAAAAAATAGTAAGGCATTTGTTTTTATTTCTTCGACTATTTTTAATAAAGCATTTTGAGCTTCTTTATTTAATTTATGAGCATCATTAAGAACTATAAATCTTCTATTTTTTGTACTATAACTTAATAAATTTTGAATCAAATGAGCAGTTGAAAGTTTAATAATCTTATCTTCTGAGTCTAAAATAATAACTTCATTTTCTTCTCTTAAATCTTTCAACAAAGTTTTAATAGTATGGAATTTACCTACAGCTTCAGGGCCTACAAGCATAAAAGCACCTCTTTCATATTCATTTATTATCTTCTTTAAATGTTCTATTTCTTTTTGATGGCCGATGATCATTTATGAGATAATAAAACTCTTCTATATAAATCTAATTTTTCCATAATTTTTCCTGTTCCTCTTGCAACTGCAAATAAAGGATCATCAGCAATATAAGTAGGAACTCCTGTATGTTCGTAAATTAAAACATCTAAATTCCTAAGCAAAGCTCCACCTCCAGATAAAACTATACCCTTTTCCATAATATCAGCAACCAATTCTGGGGGTGTATTTGCCAAAACTTTTTTAATTCCTGAAATTATTTCTCTTAAATCCTTTTGTAAGGCTTCAGCTATATGATTAGATGTTATCTTCACTGTCATAGGAAGGCCAGTTAAAATATTGATGCCGTTAACATTCATAGAAAGTTCATTATTATTTTTAGTCATTACTGCAGACCCTACTTGAATTTTTATATTTTCTGCTGTTTTTTCACCAACAGCTAAATTAAATTTTCTTCTTAAATATTCTTTAATTGATTCATCAAATTTATCTCCAGCAATTTTGATTGATTCCCAAACAACTATACCACCTAAAGAAATAACTGCAATTTCTGTTGTCCCTCCGCCAATATTAACAATCATATGACCAGAAGATGAATTTATAGGTAAATCAGCACCTAAAGCAGCTAAAAGTGGTTCTCTTACAGGATAAACTTCTCGAGCTCCTGCCTCTAAAGCAGCATCAATAACAGCTTTTCTTTCTGTTGAAGTTATACCAGCAGGCACAGAAATAACGAGCAAAGGTTTAAAAAATCGTGAAGCTTTTATCTTTGATAAAAAGTATTTAAGAATAGCTAAGGTAGCTTTATAATCAGCAATAACGCCTTCTTTTAATGGTCGATAAATTTTAATATCTGATGGAGTTTTCCCTATCATTTCTTTTGCTTCCCTGCCTACTGCTAAAATTTTATTAGTAAGTTCATCAACAGCTACCACTGTTGGTTCTGTCAAAACTATACCTTTCCCCGCAATGTAAATTGTTGTATTTGCTGTGCCTAAGTCTATACCAATTTTTAATAACATTTTTACATATAAATTTTATCAAAAATGTCAAAGATATCAATTTTAAAAATAATTCCTATAGAAGAACTCCCTTTTGCTAGTCCTGATTATTTTGTTTATTTTTCTACTTTTGAGGTAAATAAAGGAGCTATTGTTAAATGCCCATTAAAAAATAAAGAGGTTTATGGATATGTTTTTGAAAAATTAAGCCTTAAAGAAACTAAACAATTTTTAAAAGAAATTGATTATCAGATAAAAAGTATTAAAGAGGTTTATTTAAAAGATCCATTTATTTCCAATTTACAAGAAGATTTAGCTAAATGGCTTTCAAGAAATTATGGTATATCTTTAGCTCATGCTTTTTCTTTTTTCTTAAATTATTTCAAAAAAATTAAAGATTATCCTTTGCCAATTTTAGAAAAAAGCGAAAAATTTAAAAAAATATATTTAAAAAATTTAACTGATGAAATTTTTAAAGAAAAACCAATTCTTATTCTCACACCAACTGAGGCTTATGCTAAGTATCTTTATGAAAAATTAAGCAACAAAATAGATGATTTAATTTTGCTTGATTTAGATTTAAAAAAAGAAAAATTTAATGAATTTATCCATTCAATTTTAAAAAAAGAGGAAAAAGTTTATATTGGTAGCAAAAATTCTATCTTTTTACCTTGGCAAAAATTAAAGGCAGTTATTGTTTATAAAGAAGGTGATATTTTTTACAAAGAATTTTTTAAAATCCCATATTTTAATTACATAAACATTATAGAAAAATTTGCTAAACTCTTAAAAACCAAACTTATTTTAATAGATGAATTTCCTTCATTAAAAACAATTGTTGATTTTCATATTACTCAACCTATAGAAAAAATAAATTTTGAAAAGTTTTCCGCTGTTTTTGAAATTGATCAAATTTTAGAAAAATATAGAACAGTAAAAATTTTTGTTCCAACAAAATTAACAGCCAAAAGATTAATTTGCGCTGTTTGTTTTTATGAATTTCAATGTCCTAAATGTAATTATCCTTTAAATATCTATGAAAATAATGCTTTTTGTCGAATTTGTTTCAAAAATTACAAAATAGAAAATAAATGTCCTAATTGCGCTTCTAACGATCTTTTGGTAAAAGGAATAGGAGCTAATTGGCTAAAAAAATACTTAGAAAAAGAAGGTTATTTCGTTTATATGATCAACAAGGAAGAGGACATTAAAAAATTTTTAAAAGAAAATTATCGAAATTATATTTTAATAGGTAGTTTGTATATTCTTAATCCATTTTTACCTAAAACTGATGCCGGAATTTTCATAAATTTTGATTTTTCGATGCATTCTTCAAATCCATTTTTAAAAGAAAAGTATTTAAGAATCTTGAACGACTTAAAAAATTCGGTTTCAGATTTATATTTACATTCAAATTTACCAGAAGAAATCTTAGAAAAGATTAAGAATTTTTCAATCTTAAAAGAAATTATTGAAGAGCGAAAAAACCAAAAATTACCACCTTTTTATAAAGTAGTTAAATTGATTTCCCGTCTAAGAAACTTAGAATTATTAAATAAAAGATTGTTGCAAGCTAAAGAATTATTAAATAAAAATAAATTATTCCAAAATGTCGATGTAGAGATATATGGGCCATTTTTAGAAAGAATTCCCATGAAAATAAAAAGATTTCAACTATTTTTACTCTTAAAAACAAAAGGAGATATTAATCTTAAAAAACTTTTAGAAGGCGTTAATTATATTGAAGAAATAAGAGCTGACGAAGAAGAGATTTAAATATTAAAAATTGTTTTGAAAAATATTAAAATGTCTAAAAATATGTTTCTATTTTTCAAATAATATAAATCATATTCGAACTTAATTTTGCTTTCTTCCACGCTTCTTGCATATTTATAGTTTACCTGTGCCCAGCCTGTAATTCCTGGTGGAATAATATGTCTGATATTGAAAAATGGTATTTTTTGAGCTAATTCTTGAACAATATGAACTTGTTCGGGTCTTGGTCCTATAAAGGAAAGTTCTCCTTTTAAAATATTAATTATTTGAGGTATTTCATCTAAATGCAATCTTCTTAAAATTTTCCCGAATAAAAATATTCTTTCATCATTTTCTTTAGCCCATATCCCTAAATCTTTTAAATTTTTCATTGTTCTAAATTTGTATAAAACGAATTCTTTATTGTCTTTACCAATTCTTTTTTGTTTAAAAATTACAGGTCCTGGTGAACTAATATAAATTCCTAAAATAATAAAAGGTAGTAACGGTAAACTTAAAACACCTATAATTAAAGCGAAAATTATATCCAAAATTCTTTTAATTAAAACTTGCAAACTATTTTCTGGGTTAATTATTTCTTTCAAAATCCAATATTCATCTATTTCCTCAATCGGTATTCTATTTAAGTATCTTTCATAAAAATCAATTAATTCCATAATAGGTACTTTAAAACCAAATTTTTCTATGATATTTTTAAGCTGATGATTAATATAAATTTTTCTACTAATGACAACAAGATCTGTATTTTGATGATAATATTTTTCATCATCAGGAATTTTTTCTAGAATCTCAACAATTTCAAAAATTTCCAAGTTTTTTATATCTTCTTCTATTTTTTCTTTTAATTCTTTAGGAACTATAAACAAAATTTTTAATTTATTTTTAGGCAAAAAATAATCTAGAAAAACTAATCTAGAAATTAAAAACAATGAAAGAAAAAAGAAAGAAAAAAGAGCTAAATTTGTCTTAGGAGTAATTTTTAAAGAAGGCGAGAAATAAAAGAACAAAACAGAAATTATTATTCCAGCAATGAAACTTCTAATTATTCTTACAGAAAATTTTTGAGAACTATAAAGAGAATATAGATTGTTTGAATAAAAAACTAAAAGCCAAAAAGGTAAAATAAAAGTAAATGCTTTTAAATGAACCTCTAAATTAAGAAAATCAAAACCATATCTTACTAAAACTAAAAGAATTACTGAAGAATAGAAAGCCAAAATGTCTATAAAAATTAAAATTCCTGAAAAGAATCTATTGTAATGTTTCATGGAGCAATTGTTATTTTCTCCCAAATTTTATAAAAAATTTTATAACCAACAACCCATATAATAACTACAAACAAAAGAAACTTTCCAATTATATCTAAAATTTTTTCTACTATTTCCATATATTAATTTTATTATTTTTTATAAATTTTGATTTCGCAAGGTTCATAAAATTTAGTTCCGTATAAAAAACCTATTTGGAAAAAGGCAAAAGCTACTAAAAATATAAGGATTGCTATTTTGATTTTTTCTTTATTGATATTTTTAAAAATTGACATTTAGTTTATAATTTAATTGGCAAAGGGTTGGTTGAGCCAAAGAATTACGGCTCCACCCTTTCCTAAGAGGGCCCCGTGGGGGCTCTCTTGATTTTGTTTAAAAATTTGCCCCGGGAGGGACTCGAACCCCCAACCTTGAGCTTAGAACGCTCCTGCTCTTCCGATTGAGCTACCGGGGCTATATTAAAAAATTATACCAGATTTTTAAATTTTTGTCTAAATAATACTAAAAGTATAAAATTAAATTATGCACCCTAAAGGAGGTGGCAAGAATGAAAAATGACAAAATCTTAAGAAGAGAAATTGCTTTAGAGAAAATGATAGCCTATATATTTAAACAACCAAGAATTGTCATCAAAGAATCACCAGAAAAAGCTGAACCCAATAAATCTTTAAAGTGGGTCTTTTATATAGTAGTTCCTTCACGTTGGAAAATTAAAGCGATCTCAGTAATGCCTATACCAGAGGGAAAAGTAGAAAATTTCTTTTATGAAAGATGTGTGTATGATAAATGTCTATATTATAGTATATTAACAGCAAGGTTTGAAGAAAAAGGAAAGAAAATCATAATGCTCATCATAAATTTTGGCAAAAGAGGAGGTTTAAAGACATGTAGAATAAAAATAAAAATAGGGAATGGAAAGAATCAAAAAGTTATGATAAATTAAATAAAAAGAATGACAACAAAAATAAACAATTCTTAATGGGGCGACTTAGCCCCATTTTTAAATCTAATAAAATCTAATTTATATTAACCCTGTACTATTCGGACATATGTCCTTATAGTTCTTGTTTTATATCTTCAAAAAATGATAATTCATATTGCACTATCCGGACATATGTCCTTATAGTCCAAGAAGGCTTCTTTATAAATTTATTAAAAACTGTAAGTTATGATTTTTTCAAAAATCTTATTTTAAAAGAACCTCCAAGTAGTGTTAATCCAGAAAGGACAATAATTAATTTTGAAATTAATTTACAAAGCTTAAAAGAAACTGGTAAAAGATTAAAAGAGCTATATATAAACAAAGATAATAATTTTTAAAAGCGAACTTTATTTGCCACCCATAACTACTTTCTATAAAAGAAAGGATTTTTTTATTTCAATTGTGAATAACTTGCTAAAATATATCTAAAACCACAATTTTCCTTGATTTTCAAACCTTACCCTTGTAAACGGAATAGGTTATACTTTATTTAGCACTATAAAAAGGAAGGAGGGTGCTAAAAATGAACCATGTCGAAACATTGAAGCTGCTCTGTAGTGAAGTACGCAGGCGTCTGTTTTTAACAATTCTCAATGCAGGTAGTGGACACCTCGGCGGTTCATCTTCTTCGGTTGAATTGATGGTTACACTTTACTTTGGTGGGGTTTTGCGTTATGACCCAGCCAACCCACGTCATCCGAACAGAGACAGGGTGCTTGTGCGTGGTCACCTTGCCCCACTTCGCTATAGTATTTTCTCGTTACTTGGGTGGATTAAAGAAGAAGAGCTGTTGACTTATCGCAGCTTAGGCTCTCGTCTTCAGGGTCATGAAGCAATGGAGCTCGTACCGGGAGTTGACATTACTCCAAGCGGTTCGCTCGGCATGCTTCTTTCTTATGGAGTCGGTGCCGCAATTGCTCTTAGGGATCGCGGAAGCGACGCTCGCGTTTTCGTGTTTCTGGGAGATGGCGAAGAGCAAGAGGGAAATGTAAGTGAGGCGGCGCGTCACGCAGCCCACCTCAAACTAAACAACTTGATCTGCATTTTGGACAGGAACACGAAACAGCTCTCACGTCCAACAAGCACTACCGACGGAGCAACTGATTTGAAGTTTATCTGGGAAGGATACGGCTGGCAGGTGAAGGAGGTTGTTGATGGGCACTCAATTCCACAAATTCTCGAGGCTTTTCAAGGTATCGAAAAACTCGACAAGCCGCTAATCATTATCGCAAATACCGTGAAGGGGTATGGTATTGCCGGAGCAGAACAGCACTTTAGTGGTTACCATACCTTCGGGGTTTGCACACCAGAACTTGTCAGGAAAGCGATCCAAGAACAGGAATCCATTCTGGAAACTGCTCTTGGACGTGAACCAGACTTTACGGCAATGCTGGAGAAGGTTATAAAGGAAATTCCTCGACCACCCTGTTCTGATAGGCCGGTTGATATAAAGCTGGGCGAGATAAATTTCGCGCTCAAGCCAACTGGTCATGAACAGAGTCTCGTGGATGCCTTTGTAACATATCTCCAGCAACTCACGGCGCGCGTAGAAAACATCAAACCACTGCGTCTGTATGTAATGACGGCTGACCTGATCCAACTTGACCAGGTTGCTCTTTGTGGTCTGGACCGGCCAGGCGTTCATTACTTTGATGTAGGGATCAGAGAACAACACCTGCTTGCTATGGCCCACGGTATCTCGGTTACAGAGAACAACGCTCGAATTATCATAAACTACGGAGACGCTTTCTTATATAGGGCTTCGGATCAGCTCCACGCAGCAGCGCAAGCAGGAAGTAAGATGATAATTGTCGGTGATGATGGTGGATTAAGTGGGGCTAGAAACGGCTCAACGCATCAGTCAAGCGGACAGCCCGGAATGTTACTTACTATGCCGGGGGTCACATTTCTTGAGCCCGCAGACATGGAAGACCTCTATGTCTGCTTGAATTGGGCGTTAAGCGAGTATCCGAGTGGTCCGGTATATATCCGGCTTCACAACGCGACGATTAAAAACATCACGCTCCCACCAGGTGTCCAGAGGAATGTATGTTTCTACATTGCGTACGAACCGTCCGCAAAGTTAAAGGTTGTGATAGTAAGCGCTGGTCTAGTCACGCACGGCGCTATCGAAGCAGCGCGAAGACTTGAAGAAATTGGGATTGGTGCGAGGGTTGTGAATGTTATCAACCCAAAGACTCTCAACGAAGAGTTCGTCAGACTTGTAGGAGACGGTCTACCTGTACTCACTGTCTACAATGGAAACGCCTTCGTGCTCCAGGCCGCCGTAGCAAAGGCCGTGATGGAGCACAAGGGACCTCGCCCATCCCGGATAGTAGGTCATGGTTTCAACCTAGGAACCTCCGGAAAGCTCGAGGAGCTCCTCAAGTACTTTAAACTTGATGGCGTCGGAATTGAGGAAGTGGTGAGACGGCAATTTCCGGAGGTGTTCTGATCTTGTAGCCCGGGGATGTTGTAAAAGCTCACCCCGGGCTTCTTTTGTTTCAGTTATTTTTTCTTATGGTTTCCCATAACGCTAAAGTTTGTGATATGAGCAAAATGTTACAAGATGTTTTTAATTTAATAAAATCAAGAGCTATTTTATACTGTTCTTTACTCATAAGGATAGGTTCGCCTAAACAGACAACTGACATCGCTGCCAATAATTTATCAACATTCTCATCTTCGAATTTCCAAGAGAATATTTTTTCTTGATATTTAACTTCACCGCCTTTTTTTAACTCGTTTGTAATCTCATCAATCTCTTCGTATCTCTGAAGAATATCATAATTTCTTACTAAAGAACGTAAAATTAAATCGTCGCCAATTTTTGGCTTCATAAGGAAAATGCAACCATTAGGAACTGTAAGTTTTAGAAAATTATTTATAAACCCTCTATACACATTGAAGCCACAATAGATAAAATCAAATTTGTATCCTAAAGAGAATGTTTTTTCTAAAGAAAAAGCATTGTCTTGAATGGTCTCAACGAGTGGATTTTTAAGTTATTCTATCTGATCGAGAGCATACTTATTTAAATCTATGCAGATTATCTTACTTGCAGATTTAGAGAAATATCTTTGCAGCCAACCATAAGTTCCACATCCTATATCCGCCATTAAAATTTTGTCCTTATTTAACCTCTTTTTTGTTTTTGAAATTGCTTGGCCAATTAAATTAATATATTTATCTATTCCTAACCATCGATTATCTTGAAAAGCTAAATAGTCACAGGCTTCGTAGTAACCACTATTAGTTGAGAATTTTTTATAAAAATTAATGTAACTTGAATAGCTCATTTTTCGGATAATTTTTCCAGAAGCTGGGGACAAATAATTTCAATATAATGAAGAAAAAAATGCAATATTTGTTCTTTTGTTTTTTCTTGGGAACGATCAATCTTTTCTTGCCGCTCTGTCAGAGGATAGATTAACCTTGGTAAATCCTCAATTAAAATTTTAATAACCTTTTTTGTTGAACCACGAGATAAATTATGTTCAATCTCTCTTTTTGCTTTCTCAAGCAAGTTAAAAATTTGGTTGAAGTTTTTTTCTGTAGAGCGTATTTTTAAAAGCTTAAAGAATTTAACGAAACGATAAGTTTTCTTTCGAATTTTTTTGACAAAAATTGGATTCCACTCAATGTCCCTCCAGTGATTATCAAAAGTATATAGAAGGAACATACGCGAATTTATCGCTCCAGCCTCTCTAATTAGTTGAGATAGAGTTATCCCAATTCCTCTCGATGCCGAATCTATTTTTCGGTTCACGGTTATTGATCCCAAAAAGAAATACTCTTTTGTTGAAAATTTCTGCGGTAATAAAATCGCCTCCGTATATATTCTTTTAGCCACCCAGTTTTGCAAATGTCTCTCGACAAAAAATATGTCAACCGGCAAAATTTCTAGAGATTTTGAATAAATTTCATTGGCAATAGAAGAAACCTTTTTATCAGGATTTTCTATTTTATATAAAAATTCTTTGAAGATATCCCGAGCATTTGATTGATCAATTGATAAATTTTGTAAGTAAGGATAAATTGCATTGAAGATACTGAAAAATTCAGAATCAAACATTGGATTTATAAAATACCCATCCATATATGTACCAATAGAATTATTACGTTCAAATGACCATTCATTATCTAAGTTTTTTAAAGAGTCGGCAACCATAATCCTCGCAGTAGGCGGTGAAAAAGTTGTTTTATTTAATCTTTCTACAGCCAACGCTCTAAATAACGGGCTAGAATAATTTAAAGATTTAGATTTTTTATTATTTGTTGTTGTAATAAAACCCCTCTCTCTATAAATATCAAAAACCGCACGGACAAATTCTTGGTATAATTGGTTATCGGTATTAAAATAATCATCATAATCGCAACTTATTTGAATGCTTTTCAAATCTTTCAAAATTACATCACTAAAATAATCCAGTACATTTATAGGCTTATTAAGTTCACATAAATGTTCCTTTGGAATTTTATAAAAATTGAGGATAAGATCTAATGTTTTTTGTTCACTATCGCTTAATTTTTGATTTTTTAAAAAATTTGATACAGCACTAACAATTTTAAAAACAGTAGAACCACTGTAATGCATACAAATTGGGAACCGGACAGAAAATCCCTGTTTTCTCTTCCATCTAGCCCAAACATCAGCTAAAACAAAAATCCTAGCATGACTAAGACTTAATGGGCATATTGGGTGCATATGAGCAATATCGATGAAATATCTTTTTCTTTCCATAAATTTATGTAAATATTGATTTTATTTTTTCAAAAATTTTTCGATGGCCTATTTCATTAGGGTGAATACCATCGTAGGAGAGTAGAGTTAGATAATTAGATCTAGACCAATCTTCTATGATATCCCCAAAAATAATGTTTCTTTTTAAGCATTCTTCTTTAATAATTTCATTATAAGTTTTTATTTTATCGTTTAGAAAGTAAACATTATCCATCGGCGCTGTTTTTTGTTCATTAACCAGAGTTAAACCTATAAAGATTACATGATCGGTGTAGTCTTTAGCACTTTTTATAAGAAGTCCAATGTTTTTTCTAAAATTCTTTGGTTTAGTAACTGGATTATTTTTATTGTTTATACATTTTGTATCATTGATCCCCACAGCGAAAATGATAGATGCATGATCGTCAGGATAGATCTTTTTGCATCTGGCTTTGGCCTCAACGGGAAATCGTTTAATAACCTCACTGGTAGTATCACCCGGAATACTCAAATTGTGAACAAGCGTAAAATATTTATCCTTTGTATCAAGGAATTGAGCCAAAAGAGAGGGCCACGATTTAATTTTATTGACCATCCTTCCAGCTGATATACTATCTCCAAAAATTAAAATGTTATACATGCTAAAATATAACTGAATAACTGATTTATCTAAAATATATAATTATACAACGCCATATTTAATTATTTCAACAAATAAATAACCAATTTTTATAATTTAAAAGAAATTCGTATAAAAGGGTAAAGTCTAATTTTTAGGACCTAAAATTATTAAAAATTAACGTAAATAAGCGCCTTTTTGCTCTTTTAATGTTAACCTTCTATAATTATACCTCCAAACATATTCTCCAAGATATAAAGGCAACTTTTCTCTCCTAATTCCTCCTTTAGAAGAAAGCTTTCTTTTAAGATATCCCCAAAAGCCTTCAGGACCATTAATACGATTTCCCTTTTTATCAGAATATTTATTTTTATTATGCTCTACAATTCTATGAACATAACCTTTAGCAGCTAGTTCTGTATAAGCTCTCCAACTATCAGAACAGATTATAGAACCTTTACTGACTTGTTTTTCAATTATGGATGAATATGAGCCTACTTTACAAATAAAAACAAAAGGTTTATTATTTGAATTAATGAGAGCTCTTAATTTAGAACAATATGAATATCTGATAGGTAAACTAGAGGATGAGTTAAGTAATTTACATGAAGCACTTTCTTTAAACAAAACAGATGAAATAAAAGAAAGAAAAAAGAAAGTATTAGAAGTAATTTCAGAATTTAAAAACATTATCGAGCAAACAAAATAAAAAATGTATATTGCTCAGGTAGATTTTGTTATTTAGAAGAACTTACTACTGAAAATGATAAAGAATTATTTGAATTAATGAAGAATAACAAAGAAGAATATAGATTTTTAATAAGTGATGAGCCTGTACCAGAAACATATGAAGAATTTCAAAATAGATTAAATATTTGGTTTACTCATGGAAGAAATTACCAATTTTTAGTTAAAAAAAGATAATAAAACAGTAGGAACACTTTTCTTTTATGGTTTAGATCCAGAAAAGAAATCAGTAAAGCTTTCTGCCTATTTTATACCAGAAGTTAGAAAAACACCTTTAGTTGGTGAAGCTTTAGGTTTAATTTTAAATTTTGCTTTAGAAATCTTAAAGATAGAAAAAGTAGAATTTAGTGTCTATAAAGAAAACAAAGCAATGTTAGAGTTGATTGAGAAAAATAGAGAATTTAAAGATTATTTTAAGAAAATAGGGGAACCTCCAAGTAGTGTTAATCCAGAAAGGACAATAATTAATTTTGAAATATCTTTAGAAAATTTAAAGAAGATAAATAAAAAATTAAGGGAATTTTATAAAAGAAGATTTAGGTGAGAATTTAAACTTACAAATTTTCAAACCAATTCTGGACTATTTGTACATATGTCCGGATAGTCCAAGTTAACAATTTTTTTAAAAATTAAA
>Ga0078972_1001221_pt1 | contig 98823 bp, 63 predicted proteins | sample YelNatPaOPGAMG01_FD_67568 | JGI IMG/M metagenome (GOLD analysis project Ga0078972, IMG submission 67568) | Hot spring thermophilic microbial communities from Obsidian Pool, Yellowstone National Park, USA - OP-RAMG-01 (SPADES assembly) (version 2) | ecosystem: Environmental > Aquatic > Thermal... | reverse complement strand
CATTAAGCCAGGTGATGTGCGAGTATTGACGATGATGGTCAATACCAAGATAATTCATTCGTGCACCTCCTTGTAAATAGTTTCCAACGGGGAGTCTATCAAACTCCCCGCGGAGGTGCATCACGTCATCATGTTATCTTATTGATATTTAATTAATTAGGCTCATGGAAAACAAACCCGCCGGAGATGAAAGCGCTATTAGGTGCAGGGAAATCTTTTTTCCGCAAAAAGCAAAATAAGTCTCAGAGTTTATTAAAAAAAGGTTTTTCTGGGTTTGGTGTGGGTAAACCTGGATAATTAAAGGCGCCAGAAGGGCGGTAGACAGCCTTTAGATGCGGAGTTTTAGAAAAAGTCTTTTGCGTCGTTCTCGTATCTTATTTATATTTATCTAATTAGCCTCATGAACAATAAACCCGCCTGAGGCGATTTAGCTACAAGGTTTATCAGAATATGTTATTTTTAGTCGCAAGAAAGCCGGAAAAAAAGGTTATACTAAACAGGAAAAGGAGGGGCGACTCATTGTCGCCCCTCCGTCAAAGGAACTTAGAAACTGTAGCGAGCGCTGACTTTAATCGTCCTTACGCCGGTAACCGAGCTTATGACCTTGTAGGAGCTATAGAGCGTTTTGGTGCCAGGCTGGTTGGCGCCTTCAGCCACCGGGAACCAGTACTGGGTATCATTGAGACCTATACCAACACTGGTAGCGCCAAGAACATTAAGCGCGTCGACGTAGACGCCAAGTCGGCCAAAACGACCGAAGGAGAATTCTTTCTCGACACGGAGGTCAAGGTTGTTCCAGGTGGGTGACCAGCGCGGCTTGCTTGGGTCCTCAAAGTTAACACCATAATAGTCTTGGTAGGCGTTGTTAGCCGTGCACCAGGCAGTTGGTGGATAGACTGAGCCGCTTCTTACCCAGGGGCTACCGCTGGAGAACTGGTAGTAGGCGCTAAGATAAATTTTCCAAGGAAGTTGAGCCGTGCCCATGAGCTTTATCTGGAGAGGCCGGTCAACGTTAAGTCTCCCCCAAGCGTTAACAAAGGTATTGGGGTTGTCGCCAGCCCCTGACCAGCCCCAGCTCTGGTCGTAAAAGCCGCCAATATTGCCATAGGCTTTACTGTAAACCACCGAACCGTTTAGTTGCCAGCCCTCAGACATGCGCTTGTTGAAGAGGAATTCGACGGCCCAGTATTTCCGCTGGAGCTCAGCGACGTTATGGAAACGATAGAAGAGTGGCGGAGCGGCATTAGACCGAATATACAAAGTTACTGTCTGGGCAGGATAATTATCTTGCGCGGGGATGGTGGTGGTAAAAGGTATCCAGTATTTTTTGGCCTCAGCCTGGTCAATGTGGTACCAATATTGACCATTATCAGCATTATAAAGCGAATCCTCCAGGATATTACCTTTGCTCTTGTAGATGAAATTCACGCCGAGCGAGAAGTTCCGGAAAAGCTCGTGCTGAATCCCTACCAAGAATTCATCGTTATAGGGAGATTTGGTGTTGGGGTCGAGGCGCTTCTTGGCGAATTCCGGGTCCATGCCGCGGAAATCAGCTGAATACATAGTGAAGGTATCGCCGATATTAGGATAATTATCAGCATTGGTATCCCACCAGCGGAAGGCAAAGGAGCGAGGATAGAAAGGATGGAGAGTGGAAAAGTATTGGAGCATTAGATACTCAGTATAGCGGTTGAAGGAGAGCTTGAGGGCGGTGCGGCCATTGCCGAAGAGGTCATAAGTCAAGCCAAACCGGGGTGAGAAAGCATTCCATCTGATGATATTGCTCCATTCAGGCGCAGTGGCTTCGCCCCAGGGATTGAGGCCATTGGGGAAGTTCTGGGGATAATTAGCTGCTACCCAAGGACGGACAATATTTTCACCCAACCAGACCGAAAGCGGGTTGCCTGCGGCTTTCTTGGAGACGGCTGGCTTCCAGCCCCAGCTGCGGTCAAAACGCACCCCGATATTGACCGTCAGCCTCTCAGCAAATGTCATGGCATCCTGAATATAGGCGCCGATTCGGCCGCCCCGGTCGATAATTTTGCTCGAGCCCTGGTCAGGACCACAGATATAAAAAGATACCCAGCCATAGGTTGAATATCGATAATATGGGTTGGGGTTACGGCTATCGATGTACCAGATCATATTGTCTTTGCGCCACCAATCCCAGTCGCCATAGGTATTTTCAAACTCCACGCCACCCTTGATTTCATGGCTGCCGCCGAGGAATTTATCCTGGAAGCGGGTAAAATAAAGGCCAGTCTGGAAGCGTTTTCGCAGATAAGTTTCGTTAAACCGCGCTGTAGTTAACCCACCGTAAAGGTCACCTAAATCGTCGATTAAAGGCAGATTAGCCACTTCTTTTTTCAAAGGAAGGGGGAACCAGCGATGGACATAACCAACTCTTAAATCAACAAAGGTATTCTGATCGAGGATGTAGTTGATAATTCCGTTACCGGTATAGCCTCTTTCATGGTCCCAGGTACGGGTAGAAATAAAGGGAGTTCTTGAGCCGGGCTCCTCATACATCGGCCGGTAAATATCAACAAAATTGAACATGCCCATGAATTTGAGTTTAGTCGAAACCTGGGAGGTCAGCTTGAAGAAAGCCATCTTTTCTTCGTGGGTCCAGTTATAAGGATTATGGGTGCGGCCGAAGAAGTCAGTCCAGGGGCCGATGAAATTAGTCTTTCTTTCCTGCTTGATGTAACGGCCGTTAGTAAAGAACCAGACCTTATCAATCATGATGGGGCCGCCCAAAGTGAAGGAGCCGTCAAACCAGCTCTTATCCACCTCGGGCTTGGCAATCTTCATGGCGTTAATCTGCTCATCCGACCAGAGGTGCTGGTTAAAGCCCTCGCGGGTGTGATACACGGTGGCTCCGCCTGAAAACTTATTGCCGCCACTTCTTGTCACGACATTAACATAGGCGCCGTCAGTATACCCGATAGAAGCTGGATGTCCGGCGGTGATGATTTCGACTTCATCCATGACGTCGAAGTTGATGTTCGTTAAGGTATACATAACCACCGGGTCATTCATGTTGACGCCGTCAAAGGCGGTGGTGTTGCTTCTGACAGTGGCCCCGTGAGCCGAGAAAGTCCGACGGTAAGTAACCCCTTCCGAGACGACACCAGGAGCTGCGGTCATGATGTCATAAAGGTCCCGGCGCATTGGGATGTTCTTGAGCAAGTTAGAGTCGACAGTAACCGCTAATTTGCTTGACTGGACATCAACCACCGGCGAAGCGGCGACAACGGTTATTTCTTCTTCCACCGCCGCCACTTCCATCTGAATGTCTACGGTCACAGTCATGCCGACCCGGACGATGATGTCAGTTCTTTCCACCGTCTTAAAGCCCTTAAGTTCAGCCGTGACCTTGTAGACGCCAGGCGGCAAAGAGGGAAAACGGTAAGAGCCAGTTTCGGTGGTGACAAAGGAGCGAGTTCCCATCATAGCTGGCGAGGCGATAGTAATCGTTACTCCGGGCAGAGGATTCCCTTCATTATCAGTAACAACGCCTCTTAGGGAACCAGTCTGCTCCTGAGCCCAAAGCCCCGCCACCAGAATTAAAGAAAAGACCAAGGAAAACCAAATGCTTTTCTTCATTTTTCCTTAAGCCTCCTTTTCCTTAACCCTATACCCCTTCTTTCTTCCCCCAGGGAAGAAAGAAAAACCTTTACCCCAAATTTGATATATCGTATTTCCTAACTCCCACCTCCTTTTAAAGAATCTTTTAATTTTTTTATCTTCCATTAAATCATATCTGAGATAAATATTTTTACTATTCACAAATAGCTGCAATTTTTATGCCAAATTCCGTAATTTTTCTAAGTATCTGAATATAAACAAGATAGAGCAAGGAATATGGCCAGCATAGCCCCATAATAATTCAAAATTATGAATAAATTCAATTATTTGAATTCAAATAATTGAATCGGGCAGATGGCTAATCTGCTCTAAGGCTGATTTGAGGCCTTTTATGCAGGTTGGACTGAAAATATTTAAGTCCCTTGGTTGCTTAAAAAATTATTTCTTGAAAACCTAAGTCCCAGTATTTTGCCCCTCAGGCCTGAGCCAAGGCGGTCCTATTTTTGGGAAGCTTATTGCGGCAATCAGGTGCTTCATATTTAAAATGGCCGCCTCTGGAGGCTAAGGGAGCCTGAATCTCCTGGAGGAAGACTCATAAAGGATGTTTTTCTATAAATTTTGGGGGAAGATTCTCCTGAAATAAAAAAGGGAGGGCCTTCTGGCCCTCCCTTGCGTTTCTTTTCCTTTTAGAAGCTGAAGCGAGCGCCCACGCGGAAGGAACGGACACCGTAGCAGCTGGTAATCAGGCCATAGACAGTGGAAATTTCATAGGTGGCCGGAGTCTTATCGAACCGGAGATAGGGGTCAGGATTCTGGTTGACGTTGACGCCGTTGCGGCCAGCCAAGTTAAAGATGTCGACATATATCCCGACCTTACCGTAATTGCGCATTTTAAAGGTTTTTTCGAGGCGTAGGTCAAGGTTGGTATAGGGTGGGTTGCGGCGACTTCCGGGCGGTTCGGCGTTGACTGAGACATAGGCTTGCTGGACTTGGGCCGCAAAACTGGCGGGGAAATAAACGCGAGCAATTGTCCTTCCCCAGGGAGAGCCAGAACGGAACTGGAGATAGGCGCTGATGATGAAGTCATAAGGCAGAATGTATGTGCCCATGATTCGGATTTGGAGCGGCCGGTCAAAGTTAGTAGAACCATAGGCGTTGATTAAAGTATTGGGGTCGTCAAACAGGCCGCTTTCGCCCTCAGTCGCGTCATAAGTAGGGGCGGCATTACCTTTAAAGGAACTATAAAGGACCGAACCGTTGAGCTGCCAGCGGTTGGACATGCGCTTATCAAAAGTCAAAATTACGGCCCAGTATTGCCTTTTCGCCTCAGGAGGGTTCATTCCTTTCCAGGTAGGAACTGGCCTGTCTTTGCGCAAGCCGTAAACGGTCATCTGCTGGTCATCGGAAGTACCCCACTTGCCGTCATAACCGGGGTCAGTGAAACTAAAAGGCAGCCAGATTAACCCGTATTCATCCTTGGCAGTAGCATCGTAGCCGTTATTGAGGTCGGTATCCTCGACGATGTTTTTATTCTGGCGCCACATAAACTGAAGCCCGAGCTTAAAATCCTTATAAACTTCCCTTTCTAAAGCGGCCACTACTTCGTTCATGTAAGGGCATTTTAAATCTTTGATGTAATAGTTGTAGTTAGGGTCCTGATTGGGATAAGAGGTCAAAACATAATTATCTACTGGCGGGAGGTCCATTAATTTATTTTTGTTCAGGTCATACCAGTAATAGTTAATCGAGGAAGCGCCAAAAATTTGGGCCGCATTGTATTTAGCTGACCAGACGGGTTCATAATAACGGCTAAAGGAAACCTTAAAGGCTGTCTTGCCGTCACCAAAGAGGTCATAAACCAGACCAACTCGAGGGGAGAAAGTCTTGAACTCGACCACTTTTTTCCAGGGGGTAGTGAGTTCGTCAAAGGGGAAATAGGGGGGTAATGTTGGGTCAGCGTACCACTGAGCCCTTAAAGCCTCCAGAAGTGCGTTGGGGTCGGTTATGGCCGGATTAAGCTCATAGGGGCCGTATTTATACCGAAGCTTCGGTCTGGTCTGTTCTGGCTCATACTGGTAGGAGTAATCAAAACGGAGGCCGAGGTTAATGGCCAGCCGGCCAGAAACCAGGCTATCCTGCACGTAAGCGGAAAAGCGGCGGGTGTTATCTTGAACATCCCACTGGTCCTTTTCGGGCGGGCAAGTCCGAATGCGCAGTCGACCTCTTGCTCCGGAGGTGGAATAATAATAGGGGTTGCGGGCGTTCCAGTCAGCCCAGTAGGAGTAATAAGGGTTAGCCCGGTACCAATCGCGGTGATACTCAGTCTGCTCGAATTCCGCTCCCGCCTTGATTTCATGCGAGGCGCCCAGAAAATCATCCTGGAAGTGGGTTAAAGACGCAGTAATGGGTATTTTGATCCGGTGGTAAATATCATTATAATCACAGGTGCCCCAGTAAACCTTCTGGACGTTATCATAAAACATGGGCTGGCCTTCATTGCGGTTAATCAAGGGGAAGTAACGCCAAACATAAGAGCCGCGAATGTCTAAAAAGGTATTCTGGTTCAACACCCAGTTGAATTGATGGGTTGTCGTATAGGTGTTTTCATGGTCCCAGATTTGGGTGGCGTCAAAGGAATAGTTCACGCCAACGCTATTGGAATATACCGGCTCGTAAATATGGTTATAATGGAGCATGCCCATATAGCGCAGGTTTTTCGAGACCTGAAAGGTTAACTTGACAAAGCCCATCCACTCTTCATGCCTTAAATCATAATGGGGGCTGTTGGTAAACCCGAGCTTCCACATCCTCGTCTCCGGGGTTCCTGGGTAGGCTTGGTCCCAGGTTAACCGCCGGCCGTTGATGAAAAACCAGATGCGGTCTTTGATAATCGGCCCGCCTAAGTTGAGCGAAGCGTCGCGAGAATCAGTGTATTTTTCGGGCGGGTTAACGCCGAGAGCCGTGATTTGTTCCTTAGAAATTAAATCTTGAGCTAAACTCTCGCCAGTATAATAGACAGTGCCGCCACCAGAAAATTTGTTGCCACCGCTTTTGGTCACGATGTTAATGTAGGTGGAGTCAGCCTGACCAACCTCCGCCGGCAGAGAAGCCACCTGGAACTCAATTTCTTCGTAGACATCCACGTTAATGTTCACCATTGAGTACCAGGTTGCCGGGTCGTTCATGGGCACGCCGTCGAGGGCATAGAGCTGGCTTCTGACCGTACCCCCGAGGATGGAGGAAGTTCGGCGGTAATCAGCGCCGTCAGCAATGGCTCCCGGAATGGAGTTCTGGATATCATAGAGGTCCCGGTTCATCGGGATGCTGGTTAGAAACTGAGTTCCATAGTTGATGCTCATTTTGGTCGATTGAACATCCACTACGGGCGAGGCGGCCACTACTGTCACCTCCTCCTCCACCTTGGCCACTTCCAATTCCAGGTTAACCTCGGTGGTCTTACCGACGCTCACCAAGATGCCTCTCTGAATCAGAGTCTTAAACCCGGGCATCTCGACTCTGATTTCGTATTCGCCGGGCGGAAGAGAGGGGAAGCGAAAGATACCAACCTCAGAGGTCACAAAAGAATTCGTTCCCATCAGGGCCGGGCCAGAGATAGTAACCGTAGCCCCAGGTAGGGGGTTACCTTCTTTGTCGGCGACTTTACCGAAGATAGAGCCTGTCTGTCTCTGAGCTTGAGCGAAAAGGGCCAAACCAAAAATAAGGATAACCGCCATTATTAATTTCTTTTGATTCATTCAAACCTCCTTTCTTCATTTTTAGCCTTTTTCGTGAAAGAATTGAATTTTTACTTTTTTTTCTCTTATCACCTCCTTTGCTTGGATTTTACTGCGCCTTTGAGCCCTTTGTAAAGCCCATGTCCGGGGTTCAGGCATCAGTAATACTTTTAACCGGGATTTTTTCTGGTCAAAGGCTCTTTTCGTCGATATCTGAAAGTCACTGCCAAGTCCTTCATAAGGCTAAACACTTAAAATTCTCTTAGGCGAAAAGAGATTGGCCTTTGTCGCTACCGGAAGGATTGAAATGTCTCATTAATGTCTCTGACCCGGCATAGCCGAAAGAAAAAAGGAAAAATTTTTTTAATCAATAATCGGATATGCAAAATTTGTGCCAAACAAAAAATAGCTTAGCCGCCTTAATTCATGGCCGTTTACCCTGATGGCCGGTGCTCACCATGCTTCCCTTAGCCAAGCAAAATACAAATATTTGAATCGATTCAAACAATTGAATTCAAATTATTGAATCGCCGGGCCTAAGGTCGGCTTCTCTGGAGCTTAAACCAGGCCAGTAAGCCGGCGCCGATAAAACCAGCATCATTTTTTAGGACGGCGCGGCGAATCTGGGTGGAGGCGAAGGCTGGCCGAAAACAACGGTTCCTGGCTTCTTTCAGGGCTGGTCGAAGAAGGAGGTTTCCTGAAGCCATTACTCCTCCTCCCAGGACAATCTCCTCGGGGTTAAGGGTATTGATGATAATCCCAAGGCCAATCCCCAAGAAATAGCCAGCCCGGGCGAAGCTTTTTTGCGCCGTCTCTTGGCCCTTTTTGGCTCGCCTTGCCACTTCAGCCGCAGTGATAGGCTCGGCTTTTCCGCCGAAGTCAAGATAGTTACGGACAATAGCCCGGGCTGAAACCTCGGTCTCCAGGCATCCCCGGTTGCCGCAATGGCACCGTTCGCCTTCAGGGTTGACGGTGACATGGCCGATTTCCGCGGCAAAGCCAGCAGCGCCGTGCCATATTTTTCCGTTAAGGATTATTCCTGAGCCAACCCCTGTTCCTAAGGTTAAATGCACTAAGCTGCGAGGTCTTTTCTTGGCTCCAACCCACCATTCTCCGTAAGCTGCTACGTTAGCGTCGTTATCCAGCCAAAAGGGCACTGGAAAGAGCTTTTGAAGAAGAGGTCGCAGCGGCCGGCCATCGAGCGCCGGATAATTAGGAGACTGGAGCACTATTTCCTTTTCCGGGCTGAATATCCCAGGAAACCCAAAGCCGGCGGCCAGAATTTTTCCTTTCTTGGCTTGCCTCTTCAGCCGGTCCCAGATATGGCTAAAAGTAGAAGCTAAATCAGAAATATCAGGCGGCGTTGCGGCGGCGCCTTTAAAAAAAACCCGGCCTTCTCCGTCGACCAGACCAAATTTGACCTGCGTCCCGCCGATGTCCAAGCCCGCTGCTAAATCCATCGTCTCTCTTTAAAATGTAGATAATTTTCGGCCGGAAAATTAAATCAGCCACCTCTCCGCTTCCGGCCGTTTTTTCTCAGCTATCTTGGCTTCAATGGGGAAAATCTATTTCCAGGCGATGGCCGCATAATTTACCGGCGCAAAAAGGAGCTCGTTTAGGGCATCAATATTCTGGTTAAGAATCGTGGTTTTTTCATCCGCACCCGGAATTTCCTTCAGTCTTTCCGCTTTTAGCGGGGCGGCATAGCGAATCTCCACTTGCTTGAACCCGGCGGTCTCCAGGAGAAAGCGCAGGGATTGAGGGTGGATTGGCCTTTCATGGGAAGGGTCAAGAAGATAAACTTGAACCAGGGCAAAAACCGACGCCGGGTTCACGGTTTCTAAGATTAAAACACCAGATGGTGCCAGCTTAAGATAGCAAAGGTCAATCATTAACTCCAGGACAGCGGGTGCCAAATGTTCAATGACCTGGGAAGAAAAAATGCCGGCTAAGGAGGCGTCGGCGCAACTGGCCAGAGCTTCGATCAAATCCTTTTTCTCACAGGGAAGGCCTTTTGAGCGACAAAGGGCGATCATCTGGTCGTTGAGGTCAACGCCGGTAGCTTCCAGGCCTTTTTCCCGCAGCAATTCGACCATTTCTCCCCGGCCACAGCCAAGGTCGAGGATTTTGCCCTTAGCCGGGAAGAGAGAGGCATAGCTTTCTAATTGCTTTTTTACTTCTTCTTGTGGCCCTCGGAAGCGATTTTCAAAAGCGGCATAGCGCCAGTCCCGCAGTATCGCCACCAGCTCTTTTACTGGAGCCGGCTCGAACTTTGGTTTTTCTCCCAAAGCCAAAAGCACCTCTTCCAGCCGAGCCCTTAAAAAATGAAATCTTTCGAGCAGGGTCTTTGCTTCCTGACATTCGGCCGCTAATTTCTCCACCCGCCACTCCAAGCTCTTAAAAATGATGCCCACATGGTTACTTCCCAGGGCATCCCATTCTCGGTCCCGGGCTTCAGTCAGGTGGGAAAGAAGTTGAATGAGCTCTCCCGTATCTTGACGGGTTTGCTCAATAATTTGCTGCTGGTAATCGAGCCAAACCTGAAAGGAGGCAAGTAGTTCGGCAGTCAAGGTTAGATAAGGCTCCGCCGATGAAGTCCGGCGAAGAAAAGAAAACGCTCCTTTCTTTGTCTTAACAGAAGGGCCTACTTGGCGAAGCTGGTCAAGAAGTTGGCCTATTTTAACTCGGGCTTCAGTTAACGCTTTGATTTCTCTTGGCGCTTTGAAGGCCGCGAGTTTCTGAGTCAGAGCTTCTTCTTGGGCCAAGCGCTCGGCGGCCAGCTTCTCCAAGACTCGCTTCATTCTTTCGAGTTGGGAGGGTTACTTCTATCTTTATCGACCCTTTTTTCTTCATCTTCGGTTCGGCCGCTGACCGACTTGCGGAAGTTCCTGATTCCCTCACCGAGGGATTTGCCGAGTTCCGGGAGACGCCGGGCGCCGAAAATAATTACCACGATAAGCAAAATAAGCAGGAGCTCGGTCGGCCCGACAGGTCCAAACAAGAACATCGCAACCTCCTTTCGGCTTACGCCGGCAAAAGCCTTTACCAAGATTAGCCTAAGCGAGATAGGGGTAAAAGTCAAGGAAACCGAGAAATTTTCATTTTCCTCAGCTTTGGCTTCCTCTTTAGTCGTAAGCAAATTGACGGTTTTAAAGTTTTCTGCCATGATATGGGCTGATTCATAAAAACGAATATCAAACCGAGAGTTGGCCAATGCGGCTGAGCCTAATTAAGCCCAAGGATACAAATATCTACAATCTAATTTTAAAAGCGGACCTAAAAGAAGAGAATTGATGGGTGGAAGAGTTACTTTGAGGCCGAAGGTGGAGAAAAGATCTTTTTTGCCAAAAAGAGGAGGCATTAATGCGGCCAGCCTTTGAATGGCAGGACGGAAAGCTTCTTCTTCTTGACCAGCGAAAGCTGCCCTTGGAAGAAACCTATATTGCCTGCTATGACCATGAAGAAGTGGCTCAGGCCATCGAGACCATGGTCGTTCGAGGAGCTCCCGCCATCGGGGTGGTGGCCGCCTTTGGTGTTGTCCTTGGCCTAAAAAAATTAGCCAAAGAAAGGCCATTTCCTGAGGCCTTGGAGATAGTAATTTCCCGCTTAAGTCAAACCAGGCCCACAGCCCGTAATCTCTTCTGGGCCTTAGAAAGAATGAGGCTGGCTTATGAGCGAGCTCAAAGCGAAGCTGAGGAAATTATTATCCAGCGCTTGCTTCAAGAAGCTCGGGTCATGGAAGCAGAAGATGTGGCGACCAATAAGAAAATTGGCTCGTACGGGGCCCCGCTTATTCCTGATGGGTCAACCATCCTCACTCACTGCAACGCCGGCGAGCTCGCTACCGCTGGTTATGGCACAGCCTTAGGCGTAGTCCGAGCGGCCTGGGAAGAGGGGAAGAAGGTCAAGGTTCTGGCCTGTGAAACCAGGCCTTTTCTGCAAGGAGCCAGGTTGACTTGTTGGGAGCTGCGCCGGGCAAACATCCCGGTTACCCTGATTACAGACAACATGGCTGGCTGGTTGATGCAAAGAGGCGAAGTACAGCTCGTTATTACCGGCGCAGACCGAATCGCCCGTAACGGCGACACGGCGAATAAAATCGGCACCTATTCCTTAGCAGTTTTAGCCCAAGAAAACAGAATTCCCTTTTATATCGCCGCTCCCTTTTCCACTATTGACCCGCAAATTAAATCGGGCGAGGAAATTCCCATTGAGGAAAGAAACGCTGATGAGGTGCGCCGGGTTGGCCAGTGTTGGGTCACGTTGCCCGAAATTCCGGTACGTCATCCCGCCTTTGATGTTACGCCATCTCGGTTGATTACGGCGATCATCACGGAGAAAGGTCTTCTTTGGCCGCCCTACGAGGAGGTAATCGTCCGCTTATCTAAATAGCGGAATAATTTTTCATGCCGAAAAAAGAAAAAAAATTAAAAAAATCAAGACCACTTTCGTCTTCTTCAGGACTCATCCTGGCTATTGAGACCAGCTGCGACGAGACCTCGGCCGCGGTCGTTAGCGGCGAGAGGGAAGTACTGAGCAGCGTTGTCCTCAGTCAGGACCTCATCCACGCTCCTTTTGGCGGCGTAGTTCCTGAGCTTGCTTCCCGCCAACACCTCAAAACCATTCTTCCCGTCGTCGATGAAGCCCTCTTCAGGGCCAAAACTAATCTTGAGAGTCTCGAGGCCTTCGCTGTTACCCAAGGGCCGGGTTTGATTGGTTCGCTTTTAGTCGGCGTCTGCTTGGCTAAGGGCCTGGCCTATTTTTATCAACGACCGCTGATTGGAGTTGACCATCTCGAGGCTCATATGGAGGCGGTTTTTTTGGACCATCCGGATATTCCCTTACCTGCCCTGGCCCTGGTCGTTTCCGGCGGTCACACTTCGCTTTTTCTGCTGCCGGAAAGACTTAGCTACCGTCTTCTGGGCCGAACCCGGGATGATGCTGCCGGCGAAGCCCTGGACAAAGTGGCCAAGTTCCTCGGCTTAGGTTATCCGGGGGGGCCGATTATCGAGAAGTTGGCCGAAGCCGGGAATCCTTCCCGCTTTTCCTTTGCTCTTCCCCGAATGAAAGATAACAGCCTGGATTTCAGTTTTAGTGGGCTGAAGACGGCGGCCCTAAGATATATCAAAGAAAAAGGACTTTCCTCGGTGAGTCCCGAGTTGAAAGATTTTCTGGCCAGCTTTGAGTCAGCCGTGGTTAATTCTTTGATTGAGACTCTTAGTCTGGCTGCTCTTAGTCACAACCCTGAAGCCATCCTGCTTGGCGGCGGCGTCGCCCGCAACCGCCGGTTGCGCCGCCGATTTCTGGAATTAGGAAAAGAAATCGGGGTTAAGGCCTATCTTCCTGCACCCGAATTGTGCACCGACAATGCCGCCATGGTGGGTGCTTTAGCCGCCTTAAAATTAAAAAAAGGCCTTCCCTTACCTTCGGTCCTGGAACTCGATGCCTACGCCCGCTTTACCGCCGGCCGGGAATAATCTGGAAGAGAAATGGCTCCAGGAGCATGGACTCGGAGGAAAGGTGTTTCAGTTTGACGGTTATTTCATAAAGGAAAAGATGCCTTCTTTTATACGCGGGCGGCAAGTCAACTTCGAGCGAGCGTGGCGTGCGGCGGATTCGCTCTTCCGTCAGCGGTTGGTCAAAGGCCTGAAGAGAGAGGTCATAATCACCAGCCTCTGACCCGAAGACGAGCTGAATTTTTTTAAGCTCCTGGCGAGCGCTAAATATAAACCGGTAGGGTTTTTCCAGATGAAGATAAAAATCGCCCGCTTCCTTGGCCACTACTCCTTTACCCAGAGAGAAGAGATAGAAACCGAGAGAGCGCTGAGGGGAATAGGTGATGGTCTTAACTGGATAAAGGGCCGGCCGAGGAAAGAGCACCCACAAAAATAAGGTTAAGGCGAAAAAGGCTAAACAACTCCCCTGGCCGAACCCGACCTGATAAAAAAGCCGGTGACGGCTGAAGGCATAGGTCAGAAGAAAAAGGCCCAGCAAAAATATCCAGAAATAATTAGGCCAATAGTTGATATTATTTATTTTTATAAAAGAAGGGAGCCATGAGGGCAGAAAGAAATGAGTATTGCTTAAGTAGACAAAAAGGTCGCCTGGTCGAGAAGTGAATTCATGGGTAGTCGGTTGATACAGGAAAGTAGGATGAAAAAGGAGGATGCCAGTCAGGACGAAGCTGATCAGGACCGAGAGGGAGAAAAGATGGCGAAATAATCTTTTTTGATTGGCATAAATAAATTCCCCCAACGCCAAGATTCCAATCCAAATAATAGGCGTCAAAACGCGGGCTTGGGGCGAATATCCCTGGCGGTGAGTGAAAAAGGAATAATTGAAAAGAAAAGGTAAGCAGATGAAGAGCAGCAAAAAAAGAAGTTTCTTGGCTCGCTTAGCCAAATCAATTATCCCGGCTAAAGCAAAAAAATAGAGGGGTGAATAGAGCAACAACCCGTCTCTCTGGTCGAGGAAATAATCCAGCAGAGACTCGACCCGTTGCCGCCAAGGAATCTCGAGCACCATTTGCCGAAAGGCCCGCAGCTGCTCGCCAGTCATTACTCCTTCATAAACGGCAATCGGCGAAAAAGTTCCATAAAGCTGGTAGATGAAGAAATAGAATAGAACCTGAGAAATAATGGGCAGGAGCAAAAAGACGGCGGCTGCCCCTTTAGCTTGGTGATGCCGCCCGAGTTGGCAAAGGCCGATAAGGAGAAGCGGCCAGAAAATAAAATTATACTTAAGCCCAAACCAGGGGAAGGTGGCCAGAAGAAAACTCAGCCCCAAGGCTTCGAGCCAGGAAGGAGGACGGGAAGAAATTAGGCGTCGAAAGATAAGTAAAGAAAAGAAAGCCACGGGGATTTCTGGATAGAGATGGTGGGAATAAAAGAGCACCGGAGGCGTAAAGCTCGCCAGAAACCAGAGGCCTAAGGCCAAGCCTTCCCGACCCCATCTTTGGCGAGCTAAAAGATAAACCTGAAGGCCAAAAAGCGCCGCCCAAAGGCTCAGACTGCCTTTGAGAATAAAAGTCAGGATTTTGCCGGGGAATAATTGGCCGAGGGCGTAAAAGGGAACCATCAGCACTGAAATACCCGGTAAATTGATGGGATAAATATAATCTTTGCCCTTCCGGCCATAGCGGCCATAGATTCCCAATTTCAACCGGGGATGTTCTTCGCGGGAATAAAAAGAGTAGTAATCCTGCCGCGCGTAGTTATTGGCCAAATTGATATCTCCGTCATAGAGCAAGCTGTGGGTGGTCAGAAGATAATTGGGCTCGTCGCCAGAAAAAGTTATGCCTTCAAGCACCAGAAGGAGGGTGGCGGCTTGATAAAGCAGAAAGGCCACAAAAAACAAAATAACAAGTTTTCGCCGGCGGGGGAGAGAATGGAAATGATTTATTAAACGCCTGAGACCGCCAGTTAATCTCTGGGTAGCCCTTTCATAAGCCAAGAGACCTATGCTTAGCGAAGCCAGAATAACGAAAAGGACAAGGAGAAGAAGTCGACTAATAAGGTCCTGACGGCTCCAATAAAAGCGAAGGAGGAAGGGAGAAAGAAGAAAAGCCAGCCAGGGCGAGAAAAGGGAAAAAACTGTTATCCACGTCTTATCTGCTGAGAGATAAGGACGAAATACCCGAACTAAAAAAACTCCCAGGGCAACAAAAAACAGGCAGGACAGGATAAATAAAATGCTCCAGAGGTAAAAATCAAAGGGATAGGAGTGGTGGAAAACTGAAAGGCGCTCGACCCTGATCACGAGTAAGAGGAAAAGAGCTAAGCCAGAAGATAGGGCGATTAAGAAAATCACGCTGGCAAGGCGGCGTTTGAGGCTCATTTGTTTGAGGTATATTTAAGATTATTGAGTCTGTCAAGAAGGCTCTCGTTCTTCCGTAAAAATGGTGGTGATTTATTGGGCTTATAACAGCTGTATTTCTTTTAAAAACAATAAAATATAAAATTTTAAGCGAGCCAAAAAGGCCTTTCAAAATTAAAGGATGATTTATTCTCATTTTAACTTTTAAAAGGGGACTAAAGAAGGGTTTTATAAAGCCCTTCCTTTACCCTAATACAAGCGCTCATCTAAGCAAAAAAATGGGTAAATACTCATGATAAAAAAGCGCTAAATCCACCACCCTTTTTAAGGATGAGCCGAAGGCTCTCTTGGCGGAAAAGGTCGGTCCTTCGGCGGGCGGGACTAAAACGCCGCCGCCAGGCCGGTCTTAGGCCTTAGCGTTTGTTATTTTCCCATCGGGTTTAATTTTAAGGAGAGCTGGCTGAAAAGACCATCGCTTGGTAACCCTTAAATTCCAGACGCAGGTCAGCCGTCATTTTTTCCAACCCCTTTTGAGTCTGGTTCAGATAGACCACTTGGATTTCTTTTTTGGTTTCAGGGGCGGGGACGCGCTCCTTTTCATCTTTCTTGGCTTTGTAATCTTTGATCAACTGGGCCAAAACCAGGGGCAAATTTAAGATTGATACCCCGATGGTGTTAGGGTCTCTTCCAGAAGGATGGACCGGGCCGTAGGGTGAATACCGGCCGTCAGCCGGGGGCAAGGTTAATTGAACGGGAGGGGTAAGCCTTATCGTGCTCTGGCTCTGGGCTAAAAGCTTTTCTCCAAGAAGAAGCGAAACCCGATAGCTCCGGCTAACTTCAGACGCAGCCGGAGAAGAAAGCACTAACTCCGAAGAAAGGTTCACATCGATAGTAATTTCTCTGCGGATAATAAGGTCGTCCACTTTTAGGTCAAGAAGAAAGGCGTGGAGGCCACTTTGCCTAATTAGAGAGCTGCTTTCTAAGCTAAGAGTGTTGAGGCCCCGCTGCAGCTCGCCAGCCTTGATGGTTTCTCCCTCAGAAATCAGTTTAAAAAAGGCGGCGTTGGTCATTTGAATAGCCAGGACAAAGCGCTCAGGAGGCGAAAGAGAAGGCGAGGTTTGAGCCGGAATTAAAAAGGAAAGGTCGCTAACCCGAGGATAGCGCGCTTGCCATTGACGCCAGTAAGCCCAGATTTCGTTTTGGGCGCCGCGGGGCAGAAAATCGAAAAAAGCCCCTTCTCCTTGGTGCTCTTCAAAAAAACGGGCTAACCAGGTGTAAGCGTTGGTTCGGTCCTTATTTTTTTCAAAGGCAAAGGCGAGGACGAGCGCGGCTGTAGGCTTATCCAGGCTATCCAAGGAAGCGAACTGCGGCTCGAGGAAAGAAATCATTTCTGACCAGTCCGCTTGACGAAGGAAAAGGGAGGCCAACTCCGACCGCCAGTCTCCGGTCTGGCCGTTTAAAGGGGAGATAAGAATTCCCACGATGGCCACCAATGTTAATTTGCCCCTAAGGTTCATCCCCGGCTCTCTTCACACTCAAAGATAATTATTAGCTCGAGAGAATCGAACGGAATGGCTGCGGGAAAACGGGGCAGGGGCAGGCTGAGATTAACGGCTTCTAAGGCAGCTCGGTCAAAAGAAGCTTTCTGGGAGGAATTGACGATCCGCATAAAGCTTATTTCCCCGTTCTTGTCCACCGAGACCTGAAGACGGAGTGTCCCTTTCTCTAAGGGAGCGCGGGAAGCCGCAATCTGCCAGTTTTTCTGCAACCGAGAAACAACTTCCTGCGCCCAGGGGGAAAGGTCATAACCAGGGCCTTCAATGACCACCTTAGGAATCTGGCTCGCCCCACCATAAGCTCCGCCTATTACGCCTGGGCCTGCTTCCCCCTTTTTCTTTTCTTTCCCGGGCTCAGTGGCCAGAACATAACGCCAATAATCATGGGCTGAGCCTGGACGGGGCCCTTCTTTGCCGGCTCTCTCCCCCTTTTTTTCTGGCGGAGCAGGCAGGGTTAGAGTAAAACCTGAAGTTCCCGAGGCCGCTTTCGGCTTGAGGTTAAAAGGGGGGAGAGGCATGGGGCCGGGGGGTCGGGTCCCCGCTGAAGGAAGGGCTGGTTCTTCTCCCAAAAGACCAAGTCTTTCCTCTAAGGAAGGAGGCGGCTTAGAAGTTTCTTTGCCCGCCATCCCTCCCGAAACCGGACCCTTGGTACTGGGGACAGCTTTTCCTGCCATGGGGGAGGGTAGAAGGAGCCCTTCGCGGGGGACGATAACGACAGGAGTGACACTTACCGGGAAATTGATAATGGTTACGGGAGTTAGGGCTTGGATCAAAATAATAAGGACTATTCCATGGATAATTATAGAAATGATAAAAATAGCGGTCTTTTTGAGCCACTCTGTCCTCGGCTCTAAAGGGAACATCCGGCCTCTTTTCTATTTCATTATATTATAAACCCGATAGACGAGCCAGCGTTTCAGCTCAGCCGCGCGCTGCTGTCTTGGCCTCAGCGCTTTTTTAATAACTAACTTATTGAAAACAATATATTTATAACGACTTAAAAGTGGCTAATTGACTCCCCTCAAGGGTTATGCTATAAACTCAAACCACCCTCCTTTGAGGGGCCGGGAGAGGCAATGAGGCTTGTCATCAACGAGCTTGACCTGAGAAAGTTCAAGCGGAAGGCCAGTCGGTTTTACCCCCGGGAGATTTACGGTATACTCCTGGGTAAAAAGCTGAAAAACCATACCTACAAAGTGGTTAAAATTGTCATTCCCCCTATCCGGGAAGCCACCTATGATTATGTCATCCCTGATTACCAGGAAATTGACCGGATTGTTTCTGATAGTGGACTGAGCTATATCGGGTCAATTCATTCTCATCCCCAAGCTCCACCCACTGTCTCCAGTCATGATTATCAATACTGGGATAGAGATATCGTGGTGGGGATTCTGAGCGTGCGAAAAAGAAGCGTCTATAAAGTAACTGAATTGAAATTCTGGCGGAAAAATGCCTGTTTGCCCGTAAAATTCAAGACCTTTCGGCCAGGAGAAAACTAAATCAGACCGCCAGCCGTAATTTGTAGCTTAAGAAAATCTCTGTCTTTCCCCCTGGTTTTTATGGGTCAAGAAGACAGGGTTCAAGGTTCTTCCTTATTATTTAATTTTTCCTTATCTTATTTGTCCCCTCCAGAAAAGGCCACTTGTCCTTTTGGCCCCCACAAAAGATAATTTTTAAGACATGGTAGAGAACTTCGACCCGCGACAAAGAACTAAAAAAGTTGTGGTTATTATGCCGGCCTATAATGCGGAAAAGACTCTGGAGCGGACCGTGGCTGATATCCCTCGGGAATGGGTTGATGAGATTATTCTTACTGACGATGCCAGCCAAGACCGGACGGTGGAAATAGCCAGAAAACTGGGCCTCAGGGTTTTTGTCCATGAGAAGAATTTGGGCTATGGTGGCAATCAGAAAACTTGTTATCGGGAGGCGTTAAAATTAGGCGCGGAGATTGTGGTTATGGTCCATCCCGACCATCAGTATGACCCCAGAGTAATTCCCGACCTTATTTTGCCTCTTCTGAGGGATGAATGCGACGCTGTTTTTGGCTCACGGATGCTGGGAGGCAGCGCCTTAGAGGGGGGGATGCCTAAATGGAAGTTTCTGGCTAATCTTTTTCTCACCGCCCTCGAAAACGCCGCCTTCTGGGTATATCTAACAGAATATCATTCAGGCTTCAGGGCCTACAGCCGGCGCTACTTGGAGCAAGTTAAATACGAGCTGAATTCCAATGATTTTGTCTTCGACACGGAAATCATTGCCCAAGGGGTTATTCATGGCCTGAGAATCAGGGAAATTCCGATCCGGACTCGCTATTTTCCCGAAGCCTCCCAGATTGGTTTTTGGCGAAGCGTAGTTTACGGTCTCTCCATAATCAAGACCGTCATCAAGTACAAGCTTCATACCTGGCGAATCTGGCGCCAGGAACAATTCACTTAGCCTGGCTATCGTTTTCTCCCCCTCCTCATACCTATAAAATTTCTTCCCGCATATTCAAAAAAGGTGACACCTATTGAAATCGGTGACACCTTACCTATTTACCTAATTTTAATTAATCGGTTATTTTCCATTTTATATGGCAGTGTTGAGCGAAAAATGGGTCAAAATCGGTCAAAATAGATGACAGTTCACCTATTTACCTAATTTTTGCGCAGTTTTTTCCTTCTCTCCCCTCCTTTTATAGATTGAAGAATAAGCTGACGATGACGGCAGCAGCCCTTCCGAACCTTTCGTTTCCTAACCCCCTCAAGAAAGAAGAGGATGTGGCGACTCAATTTTTTAAGTCGAATTTTTCAAACGGTAGCTTCAAATAAATTGACTTTTTTAACAAAGAAAAGGCGGAGTTGCGGTAAAGGGAGAAGATTAGAATAAGATTAGAAACGGGCCGAGGGATAAAAGAGACATAAAAATAACTCTAAACTCAAGAAGTTTTTCGACGCTACCTGCTTTTCAAGCGGAAGGAGAAGAGAAGGGGCGTCTGGCTGATATTGCCTTCTTCGGCTCCGCCCAGTTCAATCCTTAGCCAATAAAGGTAATTTTTCCCCAAGCGATAAACAGGAAAAGAGGCGAGAAGCGGCCGAGTTTTGTTAGCTCGGATTTCCCCCTTAAAGAAGACATGGTCAAAATAACTGAGCTGACAGGGGACCTTTCCGGCTGGCCATTCCAGCTCAATGTCTATGGCTGTCAATTTTTCTCTGGTCGTGAACCAAAAATGATAAGCCCGATTATCTTGGGGAAGAGAGAAAGTGCCAGGCTCTTTCAGCTTGGCGACTCGGGAAAGGGAATAGAAAGTGACACTCTGGTTTTCTGGCCATCTTCTTGGTGCGGGGTGAGTCAGAACGAGGCGGGGAAAATATCCAAACCAGAAAAGAAGCCCGAAAAGGCAGCCGCCAACCAAAATAAGGCTCTTTTTCGAGCTAAGCCTTATTCTTAAATCAAACCGCCCTTGACTCAGCACCAAGAAGGCGAGAAAAAGGGCTATCCAGATGTAATTAGGTAGCCAGAAGTTGTTTTCGATTTTAAGAAAAGAAGGCAAAATTGACGGCCAAGAAAAGTGGAGGTGGCTGAGGAGATAGAAAAAGCCGCCCGCTCTCTCGGTTGTTCCTGCGGTCGTCTCCTGGTAGAGGTTAAGTGGATAGAAAATCAACAGAGCCGTGGCGAACAAGCTATAGAAAACGGCTATTGTGGTCAGCGCCTTGAGGTATTTTTTCTCGTTGCGGAGGAGAAAATAGCCAAGAAAGAGGGCCAGCCCCCAGAAGCTGGCCACCAAGGGACGAGCCTGAGGGGCATAACCAGCTCTTTGGGTCAGAAAGGCTGAATTAAGGAAATAGGGCCAGGTTAAAAAAAGAAGCAGCCAGGCGAACCGACTTCTTTCCCGCAACATGAGAATGAGCCCGACAAAGGCCAGTAGGTAGACGGGAGCATAAAGGAGCAAGCCGTCTCTCTGGTCAAGAAAATAGCCGACAAGTGTTTCTAAGCGGAAACGGAAGGGAATATTGAAGAGAATATTTTGAAGAAAGGAAAGAGATTGGCGGAGGTCCATTGTCCCCTGCCAGGAGACAGCGGTTGGGTTTAAGGAACCGTAGAGCGTCTTTTGAAACCAGAAATAAGCCCCGGAACCAGTAACGAAAGGTCCAAGAAACAAGAATAAATCTTGGGGCCATGATTTTTTTCCGAGAATCTTGACGACGGCGTAAAGAAGAAGCGGCAGGATGATAAATAAGTACTTAAGCGAGTGGAACCAAAGCAGGAGAGACAGGAGAAGCCCGGCCAGAAACAATTGGCGGGCCGTGAGACGTTGACCCCGGCCGAACCAGCGGAAGATGCTCAGCGAAATTAGGGCGGCGATAATTTCGGGATAAAGGTGGATGGAATAAAAATAGACAGGAACGGTAAAAGAAAATATAACCCAGAGACGGAGGGCGATAGAATCACTCCAACCCTTATCCTTAGCTATAAGAAAAAGCTGCAGGGAAAGAAGGCTGCCCCAGAGGGCCATGGCCAGCCTGAGGATTAGCGGAAAAGCCCATCCGCCCAGCCTAAAACCAAGCCAATAAAATGGAAGGACAAGAAAGGAGACTCCTGGGGAATGGAAGGAGAGGCGGCTGTTGGCTTGGGCGCCGGGAACTGTATGGGGTTGGATGATAACTCCGGATCCAAGAAAATACTGGTAGTCTTTTTGGTCGTAATTATTAGATAGGTCGAAATCATGGTCAAAGATAAGGCTGTGGGCGACTATAAGATAATGTGGTTCATCGCCAGAAAAAGTTATGCCTCGCTGTTGAATGATAAAAGCGCCCAAGCCGTAAAGGAAAAAGGCAAGGGAGAACAGAATTAAGATTTTTTGCTTCCGGGAGCGCGACGAAAACCAGGGTTGAAGCCTGCCTTCCTTGCCCAGTTTTTTTCTTTTTTGCCCGGAAATAATGACCAGTCCGACAAACACTCCGGCCAGAATAATTCCCGACATGAGGCAAAGGCGGCTATAGAGGTCAGAGCGAGTCAGGAAATGGCGCAGAGTAAGAGGCGCCAGGTGGAAAAGGGCGAAAGGCCATAAAGAAGGGAGGCTAACCTCTAAAGCTTCAGCCCAGGAGATTTGGTGGATTTTCGCGAAAATGACGCTGGAGGAAAGATAGAAAATAACAATTATTACCAGGGCGATTAAAAAAAAGAGAGAAAAAGAGAGAATAGAAAAATCCAGCCGATGCTGCCAGAAATCAAAATACCGGGCTTGATGCCAGAGGTTGAGGAAAGAAGCCAACCCGACGGCGCCAAAAATAATTGTGCCAGCCGTTAACTCGAGCTTTGGAACCTTCATGGCGAGACTATAAGGAAATTGGTTTTCCCTTGTCAACCTGCTTTCGGCCAGCAGTTAACCCCGAGTAAAACTGGAAGCTTTTATTTCCGTATTAAATGATGATAGAAATAAGGTAGATATTGATGGCGAAGCCTGAGGATTCTTAGCCTTTTTTAGCCTAAGCAGGCAACGAAAATCTATGAGGAGGCAAGCGGTGCGCCAACCAAGCTTTAGAAAAAGTCAGCCCTTCCTTTTTTCTTTCCTCTTCTTGATTCTTTCAGCCTGGTTTTTCCCCGCTTTTGCTTTAAGCCGGGGAAGCCAAGAAGAGACAAAACCCGCGCTACCGTTAACCTTAGAAGCCTGTATCCAGTTGGCTCTTAAGAATAATCTTAACTTGGCCGTGGAAAAATATGGCCCGGAGATAGCTGAGGCTTCAGTGGCCCGAGCCCGGGAAATCTTTTCGCCCCGACTTGATGTTAACTACGGAAATCAAAGGCAGGAGAGCCCGCCCTACTGGTGGATTCAGGGAGCGACGACAGTTATTACCAAGTACCAGGATTATGGTTTTTCGGTTAATCAAGCCATTCCGACAGGCGGTGCTCTGAGCCTGTCTCTTTCGAGCTACCGCTCTGACACTACCCAGGCCTTTCAGCTAATTAACCCTCGTTATGGCAGTACGCTGCGTTTTGACCTGACGCAACCGTTATTGCGCGGTTTTGGCCCTAAAATGAGCCGCCGAGAAGTCATCCTGGCCCAAAAGAATTTTGATGTCGCCCAGAAGCAGTATGAAGCGGCCATTATCGAGACCATTTATTTAGTCCAAGAAGCCTACTGGAATTTGGTCTATGCCGTCGAGAATCTTAAAGTCAAACAATATTCTCTCCAGTTGGCTCGTGATTTGCTGCGCAAGAATCAGAAAGAAGTGGAAGTAGGCAAGCTGGCACCGATTGAACTCCTAAACGCCGAAGCCGAAGTGGCTTCCCGGGAAGCTGACATTATCCAAGCGCAAGGAATGGTCGAGCGGGCCGAGCAGGTTTTAAGGAATATCATCAACTTGGAAGCTGACCAAGAAAAGGCTGGTTTGAAAATTGTTCCTGTTGACCAGCCAGTTTTTTCTCCCCGCCAGATTTCCTCCGAGAAGGCCTTGGAGGCGGCCTTAGCTCGTCGGCCTGAACTGGAGCAGTTAAGGAAAACCATCGAAGCCAAGCAGTTTAGCCTTTCTGTGGCCAAGAATGAACTTTTGCCTCAGCTTGACCTCCAGTTTTCTTACTGGAGCCCGGGAATATCCGGTGACCGGCTGCTTTACCTTAATGACAACCCCTTCTTTGGCGTCGTCATCGGCCGGGAAAAGGGGAGCGCTCTTGATTCCCTTCGCGACGCGCTGAAAATCCTCTATCAAAACTGGTCCCTATCCCTTAACCTTTCTATCCCTTTGGCCAGTATTACCAGCCGCGCCGCCTATGCTTCGGCTCGCTTGGAACTGGAACAAAGTCAGGCGAAGCTAAAAAATTTGGAGCAACAGGTTCGGCTGGAAATTAGCGATACCCTACGCGAAATCGAGACCAACGCCAAGCGCGTGGAAGCTTTAAGAGTCGCCCGGGAAAGAGCGGAAAAGAGACTCCAAGCTGAAGAAAAGAAAATGGGGGTCGGGCTGACTACTAATTATTTTGTTTTACAATATCAGGCCGAAGTGGCTAACGCCCGTTCGCAGGAATTACGGGCCTTGGTCGATTACAACCTTTCTTTGGCCAGGTTAGAAAAATTAACCAGTGCCAGCTTGGACCAGCATTCTCTTGGCCTCAAACGTGAATGATAGCCATTGATAATTATACATCTTCCATTGATTAGCGAGGAAAGCTCAATAATCTCGGGAAGCCAAAGAGAAAGGGCCATCGGAAGGGGAAAGCGGGTGGCTTGCCATGGATTTTCAGGGTATGTTAAGATGATGAACCGTGAACATCTCGGCAGTAATTATTACTTATAATGAAGAAGAGCGGCTGCCGCCTTTGCTCCAGAGCCTGGAGGGAGTGGTTGAAGAAATCGTGGTGGTTGACTGCCATTCGACTGACGAGACCGCTAAAATCGCTCGCCGTTTTGGCTGCCGGGTTTTAGAACGAGATTGGACAAGCTATGCTGACCAGAAGAACTACGGTAACAGCCAGGCCAGCCATCCCTGGATTCTTTCCCTCGATGCCGACGAAAGGCTGTCAGCGGAGCTTCGCCAGGAAATCGTCGCCCTTAAGCCTTCTGACCCCGAGTGTGCCGGGTTTTCGATGCCTCGTCGCGTTTTTTATCTCGGTCGCTGGATTCGCCATGGCGGCTGGTATCCTGACCGTCGGGTTCGCCTTTTCCGGCGGGAGCGGGCGCGTTGGGAGGGTGAATTTGTCCATGAAAAGCTAATCGTTGATGGCGAAATCAGGCCGCTCCGGGGAGACATCCTTCATTTCACATACCGCCATATCACCGACCACATGCGTCGGATTAATCTTTTTTCCGAATTGGCCGCGAAAAAGCTTTATGCCCAGCAAAAAAAATGCCGTTGGTATCATCTTGTTTTTTTGCCTCCCCTTCGCTTCTGGCGGATTTACTTTTTTCGACTTGGTCTTTTGGACGGCTTTCCGGGCTTGGTTATTGCCGTCATGAGTAGCTACGCTATTTTTGCTCGCTATGCCAAGCTCAAAGAAATTTGGCTGCGGAGTGAAAGGATTGAGTCTCTGCCACGTTGATGCTGGTCGCGAATGGCGCGGTGGACAGCGTCAGACCCTTTTTCTCGTTCGGGAGCTCAAACGAGCTGGCTGGCCTGTTTTCCTGGTCGCCCAAAAGGGAAGTCCGCTCGAAGCGAAAGCCAAGGAAGAAGGTCTCAGGGTAATCTCTTTAAAAATGAAGGGAGAGGCCGACCTCTGGTCATCGCTGAGATTGGCCTTGATAATGAAAAAGAAAAAGTGCCAATTGGCTCATTTTCACGACGCCCATTCCCTGAGCCTCGGCTTGCGAGCGGCTTCGTGGGCAAGAGTGCCGCTTATACTGGCCCATCGCCGCGTTGATTTTCCGCTCCGCCGCAATTTTTTCTCGCGGCGCAAGTACGGCCGCAAGCTGGACATGATTATTGCCATTTCTGAGGGAGTAAAAAAGGTTCTGTTAGCTGGAGGGGTGCCGGCCGAAAAAATCAGGGTTATCCCCTCTGGCATTGATTTTTCGGTTTTTGACCAGGTTAACGACCGGGATTTCCTGCGGCGGGAGTTCTGCTTTTCTGCTGACGATTTCCTGGTAGGCATTGTAGCCGCGCTTGAAGACCACAAAGGTCACAGCTATCTTTTTCAGGCGACCCGGATTGTCCGTCAGCACTCCCCCCGGATAAGGCTAATCGTCGTCGGCAGTGGTTCGCTTCGCCTCGAGCTTGAATCTCAAGTCCAACAATTAGGCATCGAGGATATTGTTTTTTTCCTGGGTTTCAGGGAAGACGTGCCGCGGATTCTGGCTTCCTTGGACCTTTTTGTCTTGAGCTCGCATCTGGAGGGATTGGGCAGCTCTTTAATCGACGCCATGGCCAGCCGCCTGCCTGTGGTAGCCACCCGAGCCGGAGGCATTCCTGAGATTGTCCATCATGGTGAAACCGGTCTTTTGGTGCCACCGCGGGACCCTGAGGCCCTGGCTCAAGCTATCATTGAGCTTTATCATGACCGGCAGTTGGCCAGTCGTCTGGCCCAAAATGGGGCTGATTTTGTCAGGAGCCATTTTTCGGCCGAGGCCATGGCGAAGCGAGTTGTCGACCTTTACCAAGATTTAGCTCAAAAGAAAGGAGTGAAGCTCGATGGGGGCCAAGAGTGAGTCTAAGGCAGCCGGCGCCAAGCTCAAGATAAAGCCGCTCGTCCGTTTTGCTGAATTTGAGGAATGCGTTGTCATTCAGAAGGAAGTCTGGCGTCATGACGACTTAGATACAACTCCGGTCCATCAATTCTGTATTGCCGTTAAGACCGGGAGCATTCTTCTGGGAGCTTTTTGGGAAGGCAAAATGGTGGGCTTTGTTTATTCCTTTCCTTCCGTTTTCCAAGGTCGGCTTTGTCATCATTCGCACCTTTTGGCTGTCCGGCCGGAATATCAAGGCTTAGGCGTGGGCAAAAAGCTGAAATGGGCCCAAAGGTCTGAGGCGTTGAAGCGGGGCTTGGACTTGATTACCTGGACAGTTGACCCGCTTCAGGCGAAGAATGCCAACCTTAATATTCATACCTTAGGGGCGATAACCAGAACCTATTGGGATAATTTTTACGGATTTACCCCGGCCTTAACCTTGGGTTTTAACATACCCACAGACCGTTTTCTCATGGAATGGATGATCAGGTCAGAACGGGTCGAGCGCCGAGCCAAGGGAAAGCCCACCCCGGGTCTGACGGTGGAATCTTTGCCTAAGGCCGTTGAGGGCCAGCTGAATGAAGCCGGGTTACTCGAGCCGCAGAGAGTTAAACTTAATTTAACGGCGGACAGGGTTTTGATTGAGCTGGTGCGAGATATTCGGGCCTACAGCCAGCAGGCCGCCTTGATTTCCCGCTGGCAGGCAGCAATCAGGAAAGCCTTAAAACATTATTTTCGGCAGGGATATGGTGTGAGCGATTTTATTTATGGCGAACGCTGTTTCTATGTTTTAGAAAGGATCGACCGGCTTAAGGATTTAAAGCCCAAAAAATCTATCCGCGGCTAAAAAATCATTTTTAAATATTTTTATAAGAAAATTTAAAATCTTAATGAAAATGATTCTCTTCCATCTTGTGTGGGTTAGGCCCGGAGACATTCGGGATGGCCTCGCTCCCACTCAGGTTTTTAACGCCGTTCCCTCTTCAGCCTTCTCGGCGCCGGCGGAACTCGCGCCCTTGTTCATAGACATAGCTCGGAAGCCCCTTGCCCCCCTTGGCCTCTCCGTTTGTCCTGTTCAGGCTCAGACATCCTCAGCGCCAAGAGGTTCCCTGGAAGGCCGATTCAGGAAGGCTAAACCTTCCATGGTCGCTCCTGCCCTCCCGAACTCAGCCCTCGAACCAGCCGATATAAAATGGAAGAGAACCCTGAAAATAAACTCAAAACCAAACAGTCAACTTCAGGCTGGCTTTCTAATACTCGCCGGAGAAGCTTTCTGGAGAGCTTTTAGCCCGAGTAATTTTTCCGGGTTTATTCCTGCTGGCGGCAGTAAATCTTAAAAAAAATAGGGCCAGCCGAAAGTACGCTGGTTGAGGCAGAATAAGGATTCATAAAATAGGAGGTAAGAATGAAAATAGACCGAGTTGAGCTTTCTTTACTTTATCTTCCCTATGTCCATCCTTTCGAGACCAGTTTTGGCCGAGAAGAAGGCCGAACTTTCATCATTGTCCAGGTTTACGGCGACGGGCTTTGTGGTTATGGCGAGGTAGTAGCCTCCCAAGAGCCGCTTTATAGTTATGAAACCACCACCACTGCCTGGCATGTCCTGGAGGAATTTTTGGTGCCGCTCCTTTTTAAGCAAAACATAACCGAGCCTGAGGCTTTTTATCGGGCCGCGCTCAAGTATCGAGGCCACCCCATGGCCAAGGCCGGCTTGGAGCTGGCTCTTTGGGACTTAAAGGCCAAAGCCCTTAATGTTCCCCTTTATCAGCTTTATGGCGGGACCAAAAAAGAAATTACTCCCGGAGTAAGCTGCGGCATCGAGGATTCGCTCGCCGCTCTCCTTCATCAGGTAGAGGCCTATGTCCGGGAAGGCTATAAGCGGGTTAAGATTAAGATCAAGCCAGGCTGGGATGTGGAAGCCTGCCGTTTACTCCGTAAGCATTTCCCTGACTTACCTCTTCAGGTGGACGCTAACGGCGCTTATAAGATTGAGGATAAGGAAAGACTCAAAGCTTTGGATGAATTCTGTTTACTGATGGTGGAACAACCCTTCGCTCCCTACGACCTCTGGGACCATAGCCGTTTAGCCAAGGAAATGGCGACCCCGCTTTGTTTGGATGAGAGCATCCTTTCGGTTAATTCAGTACGCAAAGCCTATGAGATGGGCGCCTGTCGCATAATTAATATAAAAGTTGGCCGCGTCGGAGGGATAAGCGAAGCCCGGCAAATCCATGATTATGCTCAGGCGCATGAGATGCCTGTCTGGTGTGGTGGCATGTTAGAGAGCGGGATTGGCCGGGGCCATAATCTTCATTTGGCTTCCTTGCCCAATTTCCTCTATCCGCCCGACCTTTCGGCCAGTAAGCGCTACTACGCTGAAGATATCATTGAACCGCCAGTGGAACTAACGGAAAGGGGGACAATTTTAGTCCCTGAAGGACCGGGAATTGGGGTTAATCCCGTGGAAAAGCGAATTAAGCGCGCCACCCGCCGCCACCAGGTCTTCCGTTCCTCTGATTATTGACCTCCCCAATCTTTAACCTGTTGTTGACCTTGGCGGCCCTTTCGAAGGGAGCGAGATTCAGTTTGTCTTTGACGTTTCCCCTTTCTTTGTTTAAGACAGAGTTTAAAAACCACTTCTGTTTTTAATCAAGAGTTACTTGCTCCCCAAAACTATTGCTCTTATTGTTTTCAGGAAAATATCTGCCTCAACGAATAGCCAGCTGCTCCTCTTTTAAACGCAAGCTTAAGAGCTCTCTTATTATATTTCAGGTTTATTAATTTTTGCCTCTGAACCTAAGTTAAGACGTAGAGCCCGAATGGAGAAAAGGCTTATCCTTAAAAAGTGTGATGCTTCCAGGGCCCTTTGATCATAAATATTTAGCGTTTTTCGGCTCCAAGAACTTTTCTATCTGGAAAAAAGCCGGGCCTTATAAAGCCTTATATTAGCCTCTTTAAAGGTATGCTGAGAATAAATCGTCTTTTTAATTAAAAATACATTTATGGCCCGTTTAAAATTTCATATTTCCTTGTCTTTAAAGGAAAGACAACCGCTCTGAGTCTAATAAATTACTACAGTTTTAGCTAAAGAGCCTGGAGAAAATTGACCTCGGAGTTCCTAAAGATTATTATTACTAAAAAATGGAAAATAAAAAGAATTGTTCTTCTTTAATCTTAAATTCAGCTAACCTCTTTTTTTTGGCTATTCTATGGCTATGCCTTTGTCTCTTTCCAAGCGCTCTTTGGGCGGCTGGTACTATCCGACATGAAAAAGCCAATATTCTGTTGATAACTATCGATACGCTCCGTCCTGACCGTCTTAGCTGCTACAGCCCTAAATATCTGCAGACCCCGAATATCGATAGCCTCGCCAGTCGGGGGGTTGTTTTTGAGCGGGCCTTTGCCCATAACCCGCTCACCCTTCCTTCCCACGTCAATATCATGCTGGGAGCAACGCCTCTTTATCATGGCGTAAGCGAAAATGCCCGCTCCGTCTTGGCTGATGACTTTTTAACCCTGGCGGAATATTTAAAAGCCCATGGCTACCAAACTGCAGCTTTTATCGGCGCCTTTCCGCTCGATTCCCGGTTCGGCCTGAATCAAGGGTTTGACCTTTATGAGGAAGGCTATCCCGCTAAGTCAGGCAAAGCTTTTGTTTACCCGGAACGGCGAGCCGAAAAGGTCATCGACAGTGCCTTAGCCTGGTTTCAGAGTCGTGATAAGAGCAAGAAGTGGTTTGTCTGGGTTCATCTTTGGGACCCGCATGCTCCCTACTGGCCTCCTGAGCCTTATGCTACTCGCTACGAGAAAGACCCTTATACTGGCGAAGTCGCCTATGTCGATGCGGAGCTTGGCCGCCTCTTCGCTTTTCTGAATAAAGAGCACTTAACTGAGGGAACACTGGTAATTTTAACTGGTGACCATGGAGAGTCTCTGGGAGAGCACGGGGAGCTGACCCATAGCTATTTTGCCTATAACAGCACCATCTGGATACCCTTGGTAATCGCCGGGCCGGGGATAAAACCCCGCCGCCCAGCCGATTTTGTGGCCCATATCGACCTTTTCCCTACTATCTGTGATTATCTCAACCTCAAACCTCCTGCCCACCTTCAGGGACTTTCCCTTCTGCCCTTGTTTGAAGGTCGGAGTCTTAAGAAGCGACCGGTCTATTTTGAGTCTTTGGAGCCGCATTTAAGCCGGGGCTGGGCTCCCTTAAGGGGATTTATCGAAGCCGGAAAGAAATTCATCCAAAGCCCCATCCCCGAGCTTTATGACCTAAACCAGGATTTTGAGGAAAAAAATAACTTGGCGCCTCAAGAAAAAGAAATCTCGTCTTGGGAAGCGCGGCTGACCAGGTTGATGGAGCAATGTTCCTCGCCACTGAAAGCCAAGAGTCAGGCAGTTCTGACGCGGGAGGCGAGAGAAAAATTACGCAGCCTGGGTTATGTAGCTTCTCCGGTCAGTTCAATTAAAGAAAAATACGGACCAGAGGATGACCTAAAAACCCTGCTTCCCTTTGAGCAAAAAGTAGACCAGGCTATTTTTTGGGAGGAAAAGGGGAAAATAGCGGAAAGTATTTATCTTCTCCATGAGGTGATAAAGGAAAGAAATGATTTTGGTAAGGCCTATGACCGGCTGGCCCAGATTTATCGGTCTCAGGGGTTGACGGAGGAGGCGATTAAGGTGCTGGAGGAAGGCTACCGCTTGAACCCGAAAAATTATGCCTTAGTTTCCGGGTTAGGAATTCTCTTGGTCCAAGAGGGCCGGAGCGACCAGGGGATTAAGATTCTACGTGAAGCCCTCGCGATTTATGAAGGTGACCCTGAGGTTTATAATTATTTGGGTGTAGCCTACTGGCAAAAGGGAGATTGGCCGAATTCTCGTTCCGCCTATGAAAAAGCCATCAGTTTGGACCCCCAGGATGCGCTTATCTTCAATAATTATGCTACCCTTTATCTTTCCATGGCCATAAAAAATAGAGACGAGGTAGCTTTTAGTCAGGCCGAGGGTCTATTCAAAAAAGCCATAGCCATGGACCCTACCATGGCGGCGCCTTATAACGGCTTAGGGTCGGTTTATAAACTTACCGGCCGGCGGGAAGAAGCTATCCTGAACTGGGAAAAAGCCTTAGAGCTTAAGCCTGATTATGATTATCCTCTTTATAATCTTGGCCTGGCCTATTTAGAGAAGGGGGAGAAAGCCAAAGCGCTTGATTACCTTCTCCGCTATCTGGCCTTAAAGGAGAAAAGTTTATCCGTCAGAGAACGTCAGGAGATAGAAGCCCTTATCGCCAAATGCCGCTCCAAAGGGATGGGATAATCTCCAAAATTAACAAATTGCCACCTTAATCAGGCCAGTTTCGGGATAAGCTCAGCCTCGAATTCAATTTTTTGAATCGCCACTATAAGGGGAAATACGAGTTTTTGAACGCAAATTCAATATTTTGAATAATAAACGACAGCTTAGATTAGGCTAACTGTTTTTTGTCATAACCTAACTTTTTGATAATAAAAGAGATAGAGACGCAGCGAGCTTAAACGCGGCGTTTAATCAACTTGGCACAAATCTTGCATCCAAAGAATTGGATATAAATGGCAGGCTTTTCGGTCGAAAGGAGGTGGGAGAACGAAATAAGGAGAGGTGATTTATGGGAAGGAGTGAAAAAATCACTCTTAGGCAAGGTAACAGGTTAAGAAAGGAGGAAAGCGATGAAAAAGGCTTTGATGGCGTTGGGGATACTTTTCCTCGCCATTTCCCTTCAGGCCCAGCTCCGGACCGGAAACATCTACGGCACTGTAGTCGATACTGAAGGGAATCCTTTACCTGGCGTTTCGGTAACCTTGACTGGTCCCACCATAGCGCCAATGACTACCGTGACTTCGGCGGAGGGCCGGTTTAGATTCCTCTCTCTTTTTCCCGGCAAAGAATATGCGGTCAAGGCAGAACTGCAGGGTTTTAAAACCCATGTCCAATCAGATATCATTGTTTCAGTTGGGGCCAATACTGAAGTCAAAATTGTTATGGAGATGGGCCGGATTGAAGAAGAGGTGACGGTCACGGCGGTGGTGCCGGTGGTGGATACCAAGAAAACAACGGTCACCCATTCTGTTAACTATGAAATGCTTCAATCGCTGCCCACAGCTCGCGACCCGTGGGTTATTCTCCAGACGGCCCCGGGAATTTTGGTTGACCGCGAGAATATCGGCGGGAATGAGTCTGGTCAGCAGTCAGGCTATGTTTCCAAAGGGAGTTCCGGCTTTACTGACTGGAGCTTAGACGGGGTGCGTATTTCTGACCCGGCCGCTACAGGTGCCTCCCCAACTTACTATGATTTTGACGTCTTTGAAGAGATTAACATTGTAACCAGCGGTCATGACGTGGAGTCTCAAGTTGGCGGAGTTAATATTAATTTAGTCACCCGCCGCGGGACTAACCGCATCTCCTTAGGTGGACGTTTCTATTTGACCGACGAGAAATTCCAGAACAAGCTTTCTACGGATGAAATCAAGAAATACGGAGTTTTGGGTTATAACCGGATTATTGAAATCAAGGACTTCGGGTTTAATGTCGGCGGCCCTCTCATCAAGGACAGATTCTGGTGGTGGGGCTCCTACGGGGTCCAGGAAATAAAGACCACCATGATCACTGGAACCAGGGATGATACCTATCTGAATAACCTTTCCTTCAAGATTAATTTCCAGCCGTTCGTGGGTAACCGGGCGGAATTCTTTGTCCACGCCGGTAAAAAAGAGAAATTCGGCCGGAGTGCCTCAACCGATTTTCCGGCTGGCTGGTATCAGCGGGGCAAATACCATTTTGGCAGCCCAATTTTCAAGCTGCAAGACGAGCATATGTTTGGAAACAACCTGTTTCTCTCCGTTAAATACGGTTTTACTGACGCCGGGTTCGGCATGTCCCCCATGAACGATGTTGAGCTGAAGACCATGGCTTTTTATAACGTGGAGAAAATCCTCTGGGAAAATTCGCAGTGGTGGTTCTTCAGCGGCCGTCCGCACCATTATTTCCAGGGCCAGGCGACTTATTACAACGATAATTTGCTCGGTGCCTCCCACGAAATTAAGTTCGGTGTGGAATATGATTATCGAGGTCAGGATTACGTTTCTGGCTACCCCGGTAATATGTATGTCGAATATAACTTTAACTACCCGATTGTTGACTGGAATGGAGACGGCAAAGTTGATATCCCCAAGACTGATTTTGGCGTCGACCTAAAGCTTCTCCATTTGTTGAACGGCACCGGTGGTAAATACCTTTCTCATGGATATACCGGCTATATCAGCGATACTCTAACCTATAAAAGATTGACGCTGAAACTTGGCTTTCGCTATGACCGACAAAAAGCCTGGTTAGGCGAGTTTATTTCCTACCGCATCTTCACTGAAGATATGGACCATCCTGATATGAAAAACTACTATGAGATCGTCCAGGCGAATACGACTGCCGGCACCGCCGAGAAGTTGGCCGCGGTTTATCCTCGAGTTAAAGCTCCCTCTCGGGACCCTAAACATTACTGGGACACCTTCTCCCCGCGGCTTGGTTTAACCTACGATGTTTTTGGCGACGGCAAGACCATTGTTAAGCTTTCTGGGGCTATTTTTGGCGAGTTCATGAGCACCTGGCAAGCCTGGATGTGGGCATATGGTGGCCTTTGGGGCTGGATGGATTTCTGGTGGTATGACGCCAATAAAGACGGTAAGATTGACTGGAAAGAGCTTTATTGGGCTAATCAAGATACCTTGAGTCTCTATCGGGCTTGGAATGACGCCGGTCAGTTTGTCGGCAACTATCCGCGAGAAGAAGGCTATATGTGGGGCGATTTTGACCCGGCTAACCCGACCAAGCTGGAAGAGCCATATTATACCATCGACCCCAATTGGACAGCCCAAAGAACCAGGGAGCTCCTTTTCAGCGTTGAGCGAGAGCTATTTCCTAACTTTGGCGTCGCTCTTGACCTGACCTACCGCATTTACGACCGCTTCCACGCTGAGTTCTGGTATTGGCCTGATACCGGAAAAATCCTGAATAACAAAGATTACTATATGGTAGCGGGAACTGTGCCCGCAACAGTCGTGGATAAGACAACGGGAAAAAGTTACAGCACAGACAAAGCTGCCGGCAAACAATGGTATGTGCTGAAGCCCGGAATTAGTTATACGCCTTATCGTTATTACACCAACTGGAATAGCGACCGGAATAATGTTTACTACGGCCTGGATTTCAGGTTTTTCAAGCGGCTTTCTAACCGCTGGATGCTCAGCGGCTCTTTTAGCCTCCAGAACCAGGTGCAGCATTACGGCGAAAAAGGCTATGCTGACCCCACCAATATCTGGGCCTTGGAAGGCCAGATTTATGCTCCCAGTTTAGGCGGTGGCAGCGGCAAGCTTTCTCAACCTGCCTTTTCCCGCTGGTTAGTGAAAATCGACGGGCTTTATCAACTTCCCCTCGGGTTTAATGTTTCCTTTGCTCTTTATGGCCGGCAGGGATTCATCCTGCCAGCGACAATTACTCTTGTTGACTACCGGCTGCCTAACCCTCTCAGCCGCAGCAACACTATTTACCTTCGGCCTTATGGCACAGGCGAAAGACTTCCCAATATGTGGTATGCCAACTTCCGAGTAGAAAAAATGATTCCCATGGGCGAAAGAGGTCGGGCCTATATGACCGCTGATGTCTTTAACCTGTTCAACTCCCATACCATGAACCGTCGGCGGGCGATTAACCTTGGCACTTACTACGTTGATACTGACCGTTTCGTTCCTTATGCTCGCTCCGGTGAGCCGAATGAAATCCTGAACCCAAGAGTGGTCCGTTTCGGCGTTCGCTTCGAGTTCTAAAGGGGAATAAGAAGGGAGGAAAGGCCCCCTCTCTGTTGAAGAGAGGGGGCTTTCTTTTTATGAAAGAGAGATTGTTTCTTATTCTCAACGTGGTTTGGGCTAAATAAAAAGCGAAGGTCAATAAGGTCAATCGGTTCTCCAAAAATCGGTTCAGCAAAATCAGTTCTCCAAAATTGGTTCCTCAAAATCGGTGACAAATTACATGTTTACCCAGTTTTTTCCTCCATTTTATTTTATTTGGTGCTTCTGGGTTTTGCGTGAGTAAACCTGCAGAATCAAGGGCGCCAGAAGGGCCGTGGACAGCTTTAGATGCGGAGTTTGGGAGAAAGTTTCTTGGGTCGTTCTCGTATCTTATTTATATTCATCTAATTAGCCTCAGGGGCAATAAACCCGCCTGAGGCCATTTAACTAACAGGTTGATCAGAGTATCTTATTTTTACCCACGAGGAAGTCGGAAGAACCATTATTTTATTTTAATTCTTACCTCCCGCCTATTTTTAGGCTTGGTGAGGCTTAAGCCGCCGATGGCGGAACCGGCCATGAAGGGCTTCAGCTTTTTGTTTTCCTTGATGGCTCTTCGTCAACACCCAGCGCGGCGAGAACGGCTCTGCCTGAACTGAGCCGAAGGAGATGCCAAGGAGCGGCAAAGGAGGCCCAAAAATTTAATGATATTTTACTCATTTATTATTATTTTATGGAGGTGTCTGGGGCCGAACTGGATAGTGGGCAGGGGCAGATATGCGGTCAAAGACTATCGAATTGCCTTTGGGCCAGGCTGGTAAACGCATCGGGTGCCGCCAAGGGTGAGGATAAACGGCCTAAAAAGCCGGAACCGAAGCTCGGCCACTCGGAAAGCTTCATGGCTTAACTGACATTATATGAACTGGTTTTTTATAATCGAGGCAAAGATTTTTTCTTTCTTAATAAGTATGGCTCTTCCGTAAAAATCGTGATGATTTATTAGGCTTATAACGGCTGTATTTCTTTTAATGACAATAAAATAAAAAATTTTAATCGAGCCAAAAAGGCCTTTCAAAATTAAAGGATGATTTATTCTCATTCTAACCTCTAAAAGGGGACTAAAGAAGGGTTTTATAAAGCCCTTTCTTTACCCTGATATAGGCGCTCATCTGAGCGAAAAAAACGACTAAATACTCATGATAAAAAGCGCTAAATCCATCACCCTTTTCAGGGATGAGCCAATAAGTATTTGACTATATAACAATAATTTTATAGAATTAAAAATAACTATTTCTATTTTGAGGAGCGAGATAAGGAGCAAGAAAGGAGCAAGAAATGGCTCGTCTTAATAGTCAGGATAAGCGTTGGCTGGAGCAAGCTTTCGGCGCTCGCGTTAATTTTCAACGCGAAGAAAGAATTCTCTATGGCCATGATATTGCCACTATGCCCAGCCTTTTTCGTCGTCTCGTGGGGGATACGGTCCCGGAAGCCGTAGTTCAACCGGAAAGCGAAGCAGAGCTAATTTCCTTGGTTCGCTGGGCGGCGGAAAGGAAAATTCCCCTTGTCCCTCGAGGTAAGGCCTCCTCTGGCTATGGTGGGGTTATTCCGACCAAAGGAGGCATAGTGGTCGATTTTTATCGACTAAAAAGAATAATCTCCATTGATAAAGAAAAAGAGATTGTGTCAGTGGAGCCGGGCCTGACTTGGGAACAGCTCGACCGTGAGCTTAATAAGCATGGCCTTACTCTTCGTCTCTACCCAACGAGTTATCCTTCTTCGACTCCGGGCGGTTGGTTAGCTCAGGGTGGAGCAGGCATTGGCTCTTATGAATATGGTTGGTTTGCTGATAACGTCGTTTCAGCCCGGGCCGTTCTCTCCTCGGGAGAGGTGAAGGAATTTTCTGGCTCTGAGCTGGAAGTGATTTCTGAAGCCGAAGGCATAACGGGCCTCATCAGTCAGATTACGCTTCGGGTTCAGAAACAAAAAGACCTTGAGGTTATGGCTATCGCCTGTCCTGATGCCCAGGCTTTGGAGAGAATTTTTAAAGAATTTATCGCCCGAGATTTACCTCTTTGGTCGGTAGTTTTTATCAACCCGCGCATGGCGGAAATGAAAAACCGGGCGCCGCTGCGAATGCATCACGGTCATCCCGCGGAGCCCCGTGTTATTTTGCCTGCGGCCTACATTGCCACTCTCGCCTTTAGGAAAGAAGATGCCCTTCGAGTGAGGCCGGAAATCGAGTCCATCGTCCCACGATGTCAAGGAGAGATTCTGAGTCAGGAAATCGCTGAGCATGAATGGGCCAATCGCTTCAAATTAATGATTGTGAAGCGACTCGGACCTTCCCTTGTTCCCGCGGAAATAGTCGTGCCCCTTGATAAACTCGGCGCAGTAATGGATGAGATTGAAGGGAAAATAAATCAACCCGTAGTCAAGGAAGGGGTCATCATCCGTCAGGGCAAAAATGGCCAGCCAGAAGCCGTCCTCCTCGGCTTTATTCCCAGCGACCAGCGCCGCTTTAGCTACAACTTTGTCTTTGGGCTGGTATTGACCATAATTAAAATCGCCGAAAAATACGGCGGACGGCCTTATTCGACGGGTCTTTATTTTGGGTCGAGGGCGGAAAAAATTCTTGGCGGGGAGAAAAAAAAGCGTCTGGAGACGTTTAAAAAGCAGGTTGACCCCAACGGACTGCTTAACCCAGATAAAGTCCTGGGTGGGAATATCTTTGACTCTCTTATCCGGATTATCGGAGTCTTTGAGCCATTAATCCGTCCTTTTGGGAACGTAGTCAGCACCCGAATAGGCGAAAGAATGACCAAGGAGCAGCGAGGCCTGCCGGCTGAGATTGCCTGGTATGCCTATGCTTGCTCTCAATGCGGTTATTGTATTGACGAGTGCGACCAATTCTACGGCCGGGGTTGGGAAAGTCAGTCCCCGCGGGGCAAATGGTACTGGTTGCGGGAGTACTTAGAGGGTAGGGCTCAATGGAATCAGTTTATCGTTGACACCTTTCTGGTTTGTACGACCTGTGAACTCTGTAACCTCCGCTGCTCCGCCTCTTTACCGATTGAGTCGAGCTGGATGAAATTGCGCGGGAAGCTCGTCCATGAAGATAAGCAGATGACCTTTCCTCCCTTCGAAATTATGGCCGCGGCGCTTCGTTCTCAGGGCGATATCTGGGCCGGCTATCGCCAGGATCGTTCTCGCTGGTTTCCAGAAGAACTAAAAGCCAAGCACGGGCCAGGCAAGAAAAGCTCGCATGTTTATTTTGCTGGCTGCACGGCTTCCTATGTGGAGGCTGATATTGGTCAGGCCTCGGTGACGCTTCTTTCGGCCGCGGGCGTTGATTTTACTTACCTCGGCAATCAAGAGAATTGCTGCGGGACGCCGATGTTAGTAGCCGGGAAATGGGACGTCTTCGAAGAAACAATGCGGCACAATATAGCCGCGGTGAAAGCTACGGGAGCCGATACAGTTATTACTTCCTGCCCTGCCTGCGATATGATGTGGCGCCACGTCTATCCTCAATGGTCTCAGAAATTAGGAATCGAGTACGGAATAAAAACCAAGCATTATTCCGAAGTAGTGGCGGAAAAAATTCGTTCGGGCGAATTTCGCTTTCCCCAGGAGGTTAAAGCCAAAGTCACCTGGCATGATTCCTGCCATATTGGCCGAGTCTCGGGAGTTTATGAGGCCCCACGAGAAGTCATTAAAGCCATCCCCGGAGTAAATTTTGTCGAGATGCCCTTTCATCATGAGGCCGCTCATTGCTGCGGGAGTGTTTTGACCCTGATTAAGGAGCCTCCGGTGGCCGCTGAAGTAGGTAAGATGCGACTGGAGGAAGCGGCGGAAGTCGGGGCTGATTCTGTCTTAGCTCTATGTCCTTGCTGTGAGTTTCAATTCCGGGTAACCAAGGATAAGAAGCAATTGCCGGTGGCCATTCATGATTTAGCAGCTTTCGCTTGCCGGGGTTTGGGAAAAAAATTCTCCGACCCTTCGCCCGAAGTCCTCAGACAATGGGCAGTCTTTGAAAAAATGATCAGCCTGATGACGCCTGAAGGTTTTGCCAACTTGATGGATTCGATGTGGCCAGAGCTTTTAGCGGCGATGCCCTTAGGTATGGGTAAAATGATGCGTCTTATCGGCCGGCTGGGCTTCGTGGGTGGAGCTATGTTTTGGGCCATGAAGCCATTGTTTCCAGTCTTATTCCCGCGCCTCTTACCAAGGATGATGCCCAAGGTATTACCAACTATGCTGGAACGGATTGCAGAAAGAGTGCCGATGCCCGATTACATGCAGGAGCAAATGCCCCAGCTGCTGCCCCAAGTTATGGATAACCTAATGCCCAAGATGCTGCCTTCGGTTGTCCCCTTAGCCGTGCCCAAGATGATTGCCTACCTGCGGGTTGGGCAATAGAGAGCTCGAGCATTTGTCCAATTCGCGGCCATCCAGAAAACTAAATAAGGGGTGAAAAATCCCGAATATTCGGGAAAAAGTTGTTAATTTGACTTCTGGGGCTGAATTTTTGAATATGTTTTATTTTCTCGACCCAAATTAATTAACTTCGTTTTCCTCCACCTGATGGGGACTCAGGCCATGAGGCGCAGGGAATCACCTTGTTCCCTTTCAGGTTTTTTCGCCGTTTTGTTTTTGCCCTTTTCGGAATCGACAGGATTGGCTTACCTGACTATAAACGGACCAAAGCTTTTGATTAAAAACAAGCCCTGCGGCGGATTTCTGAAGTCGTCTCTATAATTGAGGGAGCTAATTAGTCCAATTTCCTTTTTTGGCTTCTCTGTTTATGCCACCGGGGCTCGGACTAACTTGTTGGCCCGAAGCTCCTTCAAAGAGCAAGACGGATTAAAAGCCGAAGATAGAAAGCGGCCTGATTCCAGAAAAGGTAAAACTAAATTATAATTAATGAGAATCGGGAAAAGACTTATCAAAAAGGCCATAAGACGAAAGGAAGAAGATGGCCAGAAAGTCTGAGTGAGAATTTTGACTTGGAGAAAGAGATGAAGAAAGGGCGATTAATTCAGCCAATAATTAAGAGTCCCAACAAGGGTTGGAGCCAGCGTTTATTCTTATTATTTCGAGCGGCGACGGTGGCTTGGAGCATTTTTCTTTTGTTTTTTAGACCAACCGGGCTTGGCTCCCAGGAAACCAAGTATTTTCCATCAGATTGGTTAAAAAAAGTCCGGGCTTACTGTCGGCAGCAGCCGCGGTTGATTCTTGAGGAATATAGGCAGTTTTTATCTCTGCCCAACGTGGCTTCTGATTCTGAAAATATTTTAAAAAACGCTAACTGGCTGGTAGAAGCCCTGGAAAAAAGAGGCGTTGAGACCAGGCGGCTGCACATTGCCGGCGCTCCGCCTCTCGTCTATGGAGAGCTTCTTTCACCGGCCGCGAAAACTACCCTGGCTTTTTATGCTCATTATGACGGCCAACCAGTGGATGTACCTCGCTGGGCCAGCGACCCCTGGAAGCCGGTTATTTTAGATAAACCAAGGGAGCAAGGTGGCCAACCGGTCGACCTTAATTCCCCTGAGCTTTCTTTATCCGGTGAAGCCAGAATTTACGCTCGCTCGGCCAGCGACGATAAAGCGCCGATCATGGCTATGTTAGTTGCTCTGGACGCTTTAAAGGCCTCGGGCATAAGACCGGCGGTTAATCTTAAATTTATTTTTGAAGGCGAAGAGGAGGTTGGCTCTCCCCATCTGCGTTCTTTGCTCCAGGCCAACCAGGACTGGCTTGAGGCTGACCTCTGGCTTCTTTGCGACGGCCCGGTTCATCAAAGCCGCCGACCCATAATTTACTTTGGGGCTCGCGGCATTATTGGCTTAGAGCTCACTGTGTATGGTCCAAGTCGACCCCTGCATAGCGGCCATTATGGCAATTGGGCCCCAAACCCCGCTTCCCTTTTAGCCAACTTACTATCGAGCTTGAGGGATGCTGACGGCAATATTTTAATTGAAGGCTTTTATCGTGATGTGCGGCCCCTGACTGGCGAAGAGAAGAAATTATTAGACGCGGCGCCGCCAATCGATGAGACGCTCCGCCAAGAGTTAAAACTGGCCTGGAGTGAGGGTTCGGGGAACCTTTATGAAAAAACCATTTTGCCAGCGCTGAACATTCGGGGCTTGAGCTCAGGGAATGTGGGGCCAGCGGCGCAAAATGCCATTCCCACTGTGGCCAGAGCCTCGATTGATTTTCGCCTTGTCCCGGACCAAAGGCCGGAGAGGGTCAGAGAGATAGTCGAGGCTCATCTTAAGAAATTGGGCTTCCATCTGGTTTACGAAGCGCCCGATGAAGCAACAAGGCTCAAGTTCCCGAAAATAGTGCGATTAGAGTGGGAAGAAGGCTACCCGCCGTCCCGGACGCCGCTTTCGGAACCCGTAGCCAAGGCTTTAATCCAGGTGCTGGAAGAGGCTACGGGAAACCAGTTAATCAAACTGCCGTTGGTAGGCGGCAGCATCCCCCTCTATCTGTTCTCAGAATTACTCCACACGCCCGCCGTGATCCTGCCCATAGTGAACCATGATAATAACCAGCATGGAGAAAACGAAAATCTTCGCCTCCAGAATTTTTGGGAGGGGATAGAAATCTTTGCTGCTCTCTTTTCCCGCTTCAATTTTTAAGCCGGAAACTGACGGTGACAGTGAAAATAACCCCCGGGGTTTTCCGTTGATTATGGCTGGCGCATATTTCCATTGACGAACAGCCTCGATGGCCGCCTGGTCAAACTCGGGGACAGAGCGTAAAATTTGCGTCCTGACAATATTCCCAAAGGGGTCTGTTTCCGCTTCGAGAATGACCACTCCTTCCAGGCCTTTTTTCTTGGCCTCCTCCGGATAAATTGGGTTGACCTTCTTGATCAGCTGAGGTGGCCTAATATTGCCAATGGCCCGGACGGCTCCACTTTCGCCAGTTTTAACGCCACCAATGACGCCGCCCGTAACCCCGCCAACCACTCCCTCCTCCTTTCCTTTGGTTTCGCCTAACTTTTCTGCTAACGGAGGAAAAACATGGAGCGAGAGAAAATAAGGCAGGCCATCGCGGCTTTCAAACCGTTAAATAAATCTTAAAAGTTGAGTTATGCTTTGTTGGGCGAGTAAAGAGCTTCGAAAGGCGGAGAAAAGAGAAGATAGTCTTTTCTGTTTTGAAAGAGATAAGTTTGGCCCTCCCCCCGATTTATTTTTAAAAGGATAATCTTTGATAAAAAGAGGAGAAACCTAATTATTTTTTATAGTTAGCATTTAGCCAATTATAGAAAACGTTCTCTCTACCGGCTCTGATATTGTGCTTTTTGAATTTTAGGCTAACACCGCCAAAATGCTCCCCCGACTCGGTGAATTATTGGCCTGTACATCAACTAATCGGCCGAGGAACTAATAGGTTAAAGGGGACCGGCGAAACCGGCCCCCTTATCAATTATAAAGTGAATCTTTCTCGGCGACTTATTTCTGGAGGATAGACAAATCGTCAATGACCCACATGCCGCGGCCGTTAGTGGCGATTACCAGCATGTTATCGCGGGGATGAATCTGAAGGTCCCAAACTGGCGCGTTAGGCAGGCCGCTCCCTAAGCAATTCCAGGTTTTGCCACCATCCGTAGTGACATAAACTCCGTAGTCTGTGCCCACATAAAGGACGTCTTTTTTCTTCGGGTCTTCCCGGATGACGTTCGTTGGCCCACCAGGTAAGTTGCTGCTGATATTTACCCAGGTTTTGCCATAATCAGTTGATTTGAAAACATAAGGCGAAAAATCATCGTCGTGGCGGCCAATGAGCGTTATATAAACCGTAGCCAGGTCATACTTAGAAGCAACAATTGTCCAGACATGTTTGTTATATGGGAGACCCGCCGTGATTTCAGTCCAGGTGGCGCCTCCGTCCTTGGTGACGTGAACGCGACCATCGTCGCTTCCCGCATAAATTAGTCCAAACTTAAGCGGTGATTCAGCAATCGCCGTCAAAGTAGCAAAGGGAATGGCATAGGGAAGTTTACCCTGTTTCTGGGGGTCATAAGCGGTCAGGTCCGGACTAATTTTTTCCCACGTCTCGCCTTTATTCATCGAGCGGAAAACATATTGGAAGCCATGGTAAATAACATAAGGGTTGTGCGGTGAAATGATGGTCGGGGCTAACCATTGGCCGCGGTGCTCAGGTTCTCCTTCGGCTGGCTTGGGATAGATTTCTTTGCTCGTCCAGACGCCGTTTTTATATTCAGAGCGCTCGACTCGACCATAATAGGAAGAAGAATAGATGGTGTTGGGGTCAGAGGGGTCGACAGCAATATGTGTTCCCTCACCACCCGGCGCCCTTTCCCAGCGCACCATTTGACCCGGCATGCGCCTCCGGGGTTGCTGAGCTTCGGTTGTCAAAGGAGCCACCCCAATTCCCCGGTGAGTTCCCGAATCCTGGACTGAGCCGTAAACAGTAAAGGGCTTTTGCATATCAAAAGCGACGTTATAAAACTGAGTGGCCGGTATTCCTTTGTGAAAATCCCGCCAGGTTTTGCCGCCATCATAGGAAACATTAGCGCCGCCGTCATTGACATTAATGAGGTAGTTGGAATCAGTGGGGTCAATCCAGAGGCCGTGATGGTCGCCGTGGAGGTTTTCCCAGTAGAGCTGGGTCCAGGTCTTGCCGCCGTCAGTTGATTTATAGAGGCCCAATCCCATGAGATAGACGGTGTTTTCATTGCTGGGGTCAACGCGGATTTGGCCAAAAACCCAGCCATAAGTGCCGCCAAAGCGCTCGAAGAGCCGGTCTGAGGGGCTGACCTTTCTCCAGGTTTCTCCTTGGTCGTCTGACCGGTAAACCTCAGCGCCCACGATGTCGGGGTAGGTGCGCAGTCGACCATAAGAATCGCGCTCGCCAGGTTGAGGCATGCGCAAAGGAGTGTGGTTATCGACATAGGCATAGACCACGTTGGGCTTGCTCAGGCAAAGGTCGATCCCAATTCGGCCTGTCTTGGTGGTGTCAGGAAGACCGTTGGTCAATTCTTTCCAAGTTTTGCCGCCGTCCGTGGTCTTAAACAAACCGTCTTCTCCGCCGGGGACAGGGTCACTCCAGCGCTGACGGATGCGGTTCCACATCGAGGCAATCAAGATGTCAGGATTTTGTGGGTCCATGACCAAGTCGATAGCCCCCACTTTTTCATTAATGTAGAGGACCTTTTGCCAAGTTTTGCCGCCGTCCGTTGTTTTAAAGACACCGCGCTCGCTGTTATAAGTCCACTCGTGGCCAGAGGCAGCTACATAGACGATATCCGGGTTCTTAGGATGAATCCGGATTCGGCCGATGGTATTAGTGTCGGTCAGGCCCATGTGCTGCCAGGTTTTGCCGCCATCAGTGGATTTATAAACTCCAGTTCCGGCGATGGAAGCCCGGAAAATATTGGCTTCGCCTGTGCCTACCCAGATGATGTTAGGGTTGGATTCAGAGATGGCGATGTCGCCGATGGAGAGAGTCGGAAAATCATCAGCGATGGGTTCCCAGGTAACGCCCGCATTCTCGGTTTTCCATAGGCCGCCAGTAGCTGACCCAACGTAAATGGTATGTTTGCTGCCTTTGGGTACCTCGACATCAGTGCACCGGCCGCCGATGGAATCAAGGCCGCCGCCGATGAACCGCCACTTGAGGTCTTTGTAAGGCGTAGCAGCTTTCATGGCCATATGCTGCTCATACCATTTCAGCCGGAGCGCCGGGTCAGTATTCTCGACCTTTTTCTGGGTAACCTTAGGTGCGGCCTTTTTTTGAGCCGGGAGAGACCCAAAGACGGCCAACCCAAAAAGCAAGAGAGCCATAACCAATAAAAGCTGACGAGTTGATTTAATCATAGAAGCTCCTTATTAGACTGAAATTATTTGCTATCGCTCTATATTAACTATATTAATTTCAATATTCGCCAAGACGTTCAAGACATTTTTTATTAAATAAGGAAAGTTTCAGTCTGAGCGGGCCATTTTTTATAAGATCTAAAGTCCTTTCTGGTTTAATAATTGTTTTCTCGCCTTCTTTGCCTCTTTGATTGGATTTTTTAAAAATCATGGGACTCGACTCTGAATCTCATAAAATATTATATATTGTGTATAAATCGAGGTTGTCAAGTGAAATTTTAGGCCAAACTTGTTTGATTCATCAAAACAGACCAGACTTGGACAGCCAGTAAAACCCGCTGCTTATCTTTTGTTTTTTAAACTTGAGGGTTAGAGTTAGGATGACTATTATCTACTCCCCAAAGCTAATGATGTATTTTATATTAGCCACCTGAGTTGCCAACCTATAGGTAAACCCAGTATATTCATTCCTCTCTATTTCTTTTAAGGAGGCGAGTCATGGGAAAGAAGCCGAATAAAGGCTGCAGGCTGATTCTATTATTTTTTTTACTCTCATTAATCCTTTTTTGGTCGCAACCGAGGGTAGAGGCCCAGGAGAGGGAGAAGCCAGTTAAATATCTGGCAATAACGGGAGCGAGGTTGATTGACGGCACCGGTCATGCTCCTTTGGAAAAGGCAGTCATTGTCATTGCCAACGACCGCATCGCTAACTGTGGCCCCCAAGGTCAGGTGGAAATACCCAAAGGAGCCGAAATTATTGACGTCAAGGGAAAAACGGTCATTCCCGGGCTTATCGACGCCCATCTCCACTTTACTTATCCGCCCAAGGAGGAAGAGTTCTTTTTCATCAATGAGGCGATTTCTGCTTTCCGGGCAGCCAATTTCCTTCACCAAATGCTTCTTATTGGCGTCACCACGGTTCGCGATGTTTCTTCCTTTAGCCGCGTCGGCTATGAAGCCAAAAAGGCCTTTAATTTAGGGCTTTTTGAGGGCAGCCGGCCAATAGTTACCGGCCCCGGTATAACCTGTACTGGTGGTCATGGTACTGAGGGCTATCGCTTAGGAATTGTGGAAGAGGCTGACGGCGCGGCTGGTTTTCGTCGGGCTGTCCGGCAGCGAGTTAAGGAAGGGGCTGACCTGGTCAAGATTCTGCCTCCTTACTCTCGGGAGGAAATTTTGGCGGCCGTGGAAGAAGCTCATTTTCATGAAAAATTTATCACTGTTCATTCGGGTGTTTACAAAGCGCAGTATGATTTTGTCCGTTGGGCGGTGGAAGCTGGAGCTGATTGCATTGAGCATGCTTATGCTCTCCCGGAAGATGTTATCCCCCAGATGGCGGCTAAAAAAATCTATTGCGTTCCGACGCTTTCCATTTTGATTAAACTGGGAAATCAATATAAAGAGAAAGGTACGGAATGGGAGTGGAAGGTAAAGAAATATTTTGAATGCCAGGAACTTTTTCGCCAGTTGCGGGCGGCAGGCGTAAGAATGGCGGTGGGCACAGATGCCGTGGGGGAGAACATGGCTTCTTACCCTCATTTTTATTTTGAGGAAGTCGAAAACTTTGTAGCCTTAGGGGCCTCGCCGCTGGAAGCGATCGTAGCCGCCACCAGAATATCGGCTGAGGTGTGCGCCGCCAGTGACAGGTTGGGGACGATTGAGAAAGGGAAAATTGCTGACCTGGTCGTTTTAGCCGGTGACCCGCTAAAAGATATTAAGCAACTGCGGACCGCAGAAATTATTATCCAGGCCGGCCGTCTCATCCCTCTTAAATAGTGATAGATTACATATTTTTTATTTTTAGCCATTACCTTACCCAGTTAAGGCTTATTGGGCTTAACAGTGTTGAGGGGCAACCTTTTAGATTCGAGAGAGACCTATGAATTTTGGCTCTTCCGAGTTTGGGTTGCTAAACCTGGAGAATTATTAGATACCAAATCTAAATATCGAAAAGGCCGTGCATAGCCAATCGAGGTCTCAAATGTCTGTTCGCACTCAGGCTCGAGGATAAAAATCGGAAATCGGCAGGAGAGCATTATTTTGGCTTAGGCATCTTGGAGAGAGAGGTCGAGGGCTTTAATGAAGCCGTCGGCGTTCCTTCAGTTAAAAATGAGGAGTGGCTTTGTGAAATATAAATTATTTTATTAGAAGAGCGGCGAGCAGAATGGATTTCTGGGGGTTTAAACTTGGGGTGGAGAAAAGTTATCTAAGTTTTCGTTTAATATTATGGTCGGTATCGGGTTATGTTCCTGACCTGGGCCCGGCCTAAGGAGAGAAATGATGGGTCTCAATAATTTGAACCATAAAAGATTGGATTTAAGGGGCTGGCTGGTTTTGTTTTTACTTCTTAGCTTTACCGCCTCTTCTTGCTCTCACCCCCAACAGCAAGAGAAGGTGGAAGCAGATGCCGTTAAAAAGGAGATAGAAAAGCTGGCCGCAGCTTCGGCCGCAGAAGTGGGCCTTTCTTTTCATGACCTGGAAAGCGGGCTGGTGGTGGAAATAAACGAGCGCAGGGTAATGCATGCTGCCAGCTTGATGAAAGTTCCGGTGATGGTTGAAGTCTTAAGGCGAATTGATAAAGGCGAGCTTAGCTGGGAACAAAGGGTCTTAGTGCGAAATAGCTTCGCCAGCCTGGCCGATGGCACTCCTTATTCCTTGCAGCCAGCAGATGATTCTGACCCTGAATTCTATTCCCTCGTAGGCCAGAGTGTGCCCCTTAAAGAACTCATTTTCCGGATGATTACGGTGAGCAGCAATTTAGCCACTAACATTTTAATTGACCTGGTAAAGGCCGAAGCAGTGATGGATACCATGCGGGAACTGGGCGTGGTCAATATGCAAGTTTTGCGGGGCGTCGAGGATGCCAAGGCCTTTGAGAAAGGTTTAAACAACGTGACCGATGCCCGCGATATGAGGGTTATCCTGGAGGCAATTGTCGCTGGCCGAGCGGCGTCGCGGCCATCATGCCAGGCTATGTTGGAAATACTCGAGGCGCAGAAGTTTCGGGAAGGAATACCGGCCGGCTTGCCGGCTGAAGTTAGAGTGGGAAATAAGACCGGGTCAATTACCCGCATTGCCCATGATGCTGCAGTCGTCTTCCCGCCTGGTCGCCAGCCCTATATTCTGGTGGTTCTAACGCGGGGCTTAGAAAAACAAGAGGAAGCAGAACAGCTAATTGCTTCCATCTCTCGCCTGATCTATGACCGGCTCATCATTGTTACCAAGCAGCGCCCAGAGCAATAAAAAACCCCAACCGCCTCAAATGGCCATTTTCTCGCCGCCAGGTTAACTGAAGCCTCAAGTGAGAGTGGCGCCACAGATAGGCATCAAGCCCGCCCCAAAACATAATTGACTGCCGCGCCAAGAGGTCAGCCAAAGAGATTACTTCGTAGGCTCTGGCTCCCTGGCCATAGGCCAGAAAAAGATAGTTTTCCGGCGTGAAATAGCGGCGAAGGTTGATTGTCCAGGAAAAGTTCGACCCAATTTTTTCTGGAGCATAATACCAGCGGAAATAAGAGTAGTAACGACCAACATAGGCGCCAGCTGAGCCCAAATAAATCGAAACCGGGTTGGCGGGAAAATTCATTCGTTGGTAGCCAAGAGAAAATTCCAGAGCGCGGCCAGTTAACTGATAGAGTTCAAGATGGTAGGAAGTCTTGGGGAAGTGCAGGGCCTGGGAAGAACCTTTGAAATAAAAATAACCATAGGCTCGAGGCCAGAGCTGCGGATAAGCCTCCACCCCAAACTGCCTGTCCCAGCGGCCGAAGCGCCGGGTTTCATTCCAGACAAAAAGAATAGAGCCCTTCCTTGAAGGTATCGCGGCTTCCACGACCAGAGAGCGGTCGAGGTAATCTTCTCTGCCGTCATTAAACGACTCCCTTGCCAGCTCAGCGCGGACTTCAACCGCTTTCTGGAAAGCCATTAAGGTTCGTTCGAGCGTCTCTCGGTAAAGAGAATTATCAGGTTCAAGCTCGACTGCTTCTTTTAATCTCTCTCGAGCCTCGCGGAGATTTCCGGACCAAAAAAGTGTCAACCCCAAAAGGTAGTGAACTTCAGCGTTTGAGGAGTTAACCTTCAATAATTCTCGATAAGCTGCAATCGCTCGGTCATATTCTCCTTGCCAGGCGGCAATTTGGGCTAACCCGATTTTGGCCTCAAAATTATCCGGATTAGTTCTCAAGATGGCTTTATAGATTTCTTCTGCTCGGGAGTAATCCTTTTTCCAGGAAAGAATCCTGGCCTCGAATAAAATGATTTCGCTATTTTCTGGAAACAACTTCTTTAGCGCCTCGATTTTTTCCAAGGCCAGCGGCCATTGTCCAGAAAAAGCATAAGCTTGGGTGAGGAGAAAATTGAGCTCATAATCTTGCGGCGCGGTCTTCAAGGCCTCTAAGCAAAGAGAAATCGCCCGCGAGTAATCTTTTTCCCGAATGGCTTGAATTATTTTTTCTTTACTTATCTCAGCTAATTCCTGCTTAGCCGCTAACCATATTCCCGAGCAATAATTTTCCTTAAAAAGATAAATATCCTGGCAATAATTACCTGCGGCCAAAAGTTCTGCTCCGGAGAACCAAGAAGGAAAGAAAATTGACAATAGGAAAAAGATAGAGGGGAAGGGTTTTTTATGGCCAAAAATTATCTTTAAAGCCCCGCTGTCTTTTTCCTTTAATGGTTTGCTCGAAAACCGCGGCGCTCCATTCGACCCCATTCTCTTTTTCTCCTCATAACAGAAATAAAGGCCCCAGCTCTAACAAGGGCTAAGAACTGACGATAGAGAATATTTTCTAACCAGGCAAAAAGAAAGATAGTCAAGATATTTTTTAGCCGAGGATAGCGTTTTTCCGAATATTCTTCTAACAATACAGCTAATAGAGAAATCATTATACCGATGATAACCGCCAACAGGAAAAAAAGAAAAGCAAAAGAGGTATTTAGTTGCCCGGTAAGAATAAAATAAAAAAAGAGAAGATAGCCGACAGTTTCAATCAGTGGGCCAATCATTTCAAAAACAGTATAATAAGGCATGGCGACAAGGCCCGTTATTCCATAGCGAGGGTTTAAAAACATTTTAAAGCTATAAGCTAAGGACTCAATCAAACCCCGATGCCAACGATTTCTTTGGCGAGCCAGTGACCGGATTGTTTCCGGGGCCTCTGTCCAGCAGATGGGGTCAGGAACAAAGGTCACTCTGTGTGGTATCCTTTTTTCCCTTAAGTCTTTTTGAAGACGGACAACCAGGTCCATGTCCTCGCCGACTGTCCTCTGCCGGTAGCCGCCGCAGCTTTGGACGACGTCTTTACGGAAAAGACCAAAAGCGCCTGAAATTATCAGCAATGATCGAAGCAGGGAAAGGCCGGTTCGGCCGCCGAGAAAAGCCCGCAAATATTCGATTATCTGGAATTGAGCTAACCAGTTTTGAGGCAAGCCGACTTTAATCACCTGACCCTTATGAATTTCGCAACCATTGCTGAGCTGGATTATCCCTCCTGAGGCTACCGTTTTTTCCGGCTCCTCCAAGAAGGGGCGGACAACTTTAAGCAGGGCGTCCTTTTCAAGAAGAGAATCGCTATCCACAGCGCAAAAAAGCGGGAAGCGGGCGATGTTTATTCCGGCGTTGAGAGCGTCGGCTTTGCCTCCATTTTCTTTATCCACCACAATTAGCTTGTCTTCAGAACGCGAGACATAAATTCCTTTTATCGGCTGACTTAAAAGGAGGCGGCGGAAGACCCAGTTTCTTTTTTCAAGCAGAAAAGATTCCATCAGTTTTTGCAAAGTCTTATCAGTTGAGCCATCGTTGACAACGATAATTTCAAAGTTGGGATATTCGAGCGAAAGCAGGGAGCGAACGCTTTCGACGATAGTTCTCTCTTCGTTGAAAGCCGGGGCGATGACCGAGATAGGTTTGGCCAGCGGCATGTGAAAAATTTCCTTTAAATTAAGATATGTGGAAAGGCGGCGGTAGCGCAGCAGGCCGGAAAGGGAAAGCAAGATAAAAATAAAATAAAAGGCATTAATAAGACAGAAATAGACTAAAATCATCAGGCTCAAGACCTTAAGAATCAGAAAGCCAGAGGTATCCATTTTCAAATTTCGGCTATTTCTTCTAAGACCATGGCGGCAGTTTCTTTGGCAAAGCGGTCTTTATTCTGTCTGATCACTTCTCTTAGAGCGGCCCTGCCTTCTGTCCCTATTTCGGCCAGGGCATAGGCGGCGTTACGGCGCACGTAGAAGAAGGGAGAAGTTAAACCTTGGATTAAATGGGAAATTGACATAGGGTTTTTTAGACGGCCCAGCGCTCTGGCGGCTTGAGCCTGTACCTCCCATGCTTCATCCTCCAATAGGCTAATTAAAGCTTCAAAAGTTTCGGGGATGAGGAGGCGGCCCAACGCCCGGGCCACTTTGATTCGCACTTCTTTCTCAGGGTGAGAAACAAAAGGAAGCAGGTCAGGCGAGAGGGTACGAAGCGGAATCAGGCCAGTCACCTCAATCAGCGAAGATAACTTTTCTTTGGGTAAAGGCAGCTTGAGATATTTTTTGACCCAGGGCTCAATGGTGACGCCCAAGGAATAAAATAAATTGGCATAAATGGAAGCATAGCTTGGCGGTTCTTTTTCCCAAGCGGAGAAAATAGCCTCGAGGGCTTCAGGTTTCTTGGTTTGGGCTAAGGCCTGAATTGTGGTTAGGCGGATAATTGGTTTCTTTTGAAGCATAGGGAAAAGAAGAGGAAGGTCTGAAGGGTCGCCCAGGTAAGTCAGAAGACGGATTGCTCGAACCTTTCGGTCTAAGAAAAATGAATTAAGGTCTCGATAAACCCTTGATTTCAAGCTTTCATCAAAGATAAGTTTCAAATGGGCCAGAGAAGAACCTTTAAGTCTTTGGGCATAGCTAATCAAGACATGGGCCAGAGCTTTTGGCTTAGAAGCAAATTTTTGAGCTATGGCTATAGCTTGAGAAGTGTCGCCAGATGCTAAACCAGCAAGCAACTCTTTCTCTATTTGGGCACAGATATTCTTAAAGTAACGGCTTTGCAGGTCAACAAAGGCCCGGCGAATGACGATGAAGACGAATAGAGTGGCCGTGAGAAGAGAAAGAAAGACCAGGCTAAGCTGAACGACGCTCAGATAGGGGGTCATTTTTTGCGGTAATAAGCTTTTTTATTTTAGTTAAGAGAATGGCTGGAGAGAAAGGCTTAATGATGTAATCCCAGCCAGCTTGTAAGCCCCGTAGAACATCCTCCTCCTCAGCTAAGGAACTAAGGAAAATTACGGGTAGACCGCGCATTGCGGGCAGAGCCTGCAGTCTCTCGAACAACTGGAAACCGTTCATTCCTGGCATCATCACGTCTAAAATGACCAGGTCCGGCTTTTCTTTTATAGCTTGTTCAAAGCCGCTCTCGCCTGACTCAGCCGTAATGGCTATAAAACCTTCTTTTTCTAAAAAGTAGGTAATAAGGCGAACTGTAACCGGGTCGTCATCAACCACTAATATTTTCCTTTGTTGGTGGCTCTTTTCTCCGTTTTCGCAGGGCGGGGTTGCTTCTTGTCCGCCCCCTGCGGTGGCTTCTTCTTCGCTTTCCGTCAGGGTAACGCCCAGTGATTCCGCTTCCATTTTTATCTGGTTTAGCCCCGCCTCGACAGTGGCTAAAAATTCCTTGGTCTTCTTCCTTAGCTCTTGTAATTGCGTCTGAGCGAGGCGCAGTTCCTCAGCTCTCCGACGAAGACTCTTTGGCACTCTGGCCGTGGCCTGCCTATTAGCCTGGTTAACCTTGTTTGTCTTTTTATCGTTGCTACCCATTTTTTAAAACTTTAAACATGTGATAAATTTATTATAGAATATAAAAATATATCCAAAAAAGCAAATAGTGATACAGGTTTTAAAGAGTTTATTGTTAGTCAGGAGAGGCGTGTATTTCCCCAATTTTTTGTATTTCTTCCGGCTTTAGCGGGGGTAAACCTTAAGAGTTAAGGGTGTTAAAAGGCCTGTAAAGAGACTTCTTATGATGGGCTTAAGAAAAAATTTTATTTTATCACCTTTGGATCTTATTGATACACATTTAATTAGCCTCATCGATAATCGACCGGCAGTAGCTGAACTCGCTGTCAGGTGATTGGAAATCTCTTGCCTTTATTTACAAGTAAACCGGCTAAACCTTTTTGTCTTAGGCTAATAATTTAGAAAATCAGATTCTCTTGCCCCTGGCCCTTTCATTTCCCAGACCGCAGGCACTCAGAAGATAGTCAGAAATTAATTATTGGTCCGAAGATTGCATATCCTGAGCCATAGGGCTGAACGAAGGATAAAAAGTTCCAAAACTAATAGGCAATTAAGCGACGTTAACCGATTCAAGAAGCCTTCACTTAGATTAAGGAAATTTTTGCCCACATCTTAATTAACCGAACCCTGCTGCCAGCGGTTAGTCAGTTGTTGCCTTCTTTAATGTGGCCGACTTCGAAGAGAGGTTCGCCAGCATTGCAGGGAGGCGTGTTTATGACGTAAAGTATAATCCCGGTAAAGGGAGCTCTGACTTGTTCTAAGACGTGGCCAAAATAATCCTCGATTACGCCGACGACTTGGCCAGCCCGCACATAGTAACCCATCTTGACAGCCGGATAAAAGAGGCCGTCATGCTGGGAATAAATCACTTCATATTTATCCACCCAGACGGGCTCTTCTAAAAGCTTCGCTTCGCCCGGCAACATCTTAAAATACCTCATAACGTTTAATACCCCTTGAACATTAGCCATCACCATCTCCTCTTCCACGCGGCCGAGGTAGCCGGCCTCGGTGGTAATGGAGGGCTTTTTCCTTAAAATAGCCGTCCAGCTGAGATATTTCGAGTCCTTAAGGTCCTTGGTTCGGGTGGGGTCGATAATGATATGATTGAGGCCGAAAGCCAACGCCATGTCTTTTGATACGTCATCCACTTTTTTCTCGCCACTAATCATCCAGTAGGTGTAAGGGATGAGGGCTTCATTACCGTCACCACAATGAAGGTCGATGAGAGCGTCAGCCCGCTCAACAACTTCAGCCGTGAGGACTGCGGCTATCCGCTGACTCTGTGTGCCATCTTGGGTACCAGGGAAAACGCGGTTGAGATTCTTCCAATCATAGGGGTTGTAATAGATTGTCCTTTTCTGGAAGGAAGATAAATGGGCGATATGGACCAGGATAAGCGTGCCGGAAAGAGAGGCTGGGTCCAGCATTTTTTTCAGCCGGTAGGAGGCAATGATGGGCGGATATTCATAGGCATGGATGCCGGAAACCACTGCCAAGACCTTGCCGGGCTTTGTTCCGTTGATGATGGTCACGGGGATGCGAGTGGCCGCATCCTTGCCTCCCGCAACCTCTAAGAAGCCGCTCACCTTTTCTCCTGGCGCCGCTTTTAGGCCGCCGAGAGTAAAGGTTTTTTGGGCGGCGACCAATTCTCCCGAGAGATAAGCCAAAACAATTAGCAGGCAAAAGAAGAGTAGACTGGGCCAGAAAAAAACCTTTTTTGGCCAACGCATTTTTGCCTCCTTTTCCTAAGTCAGGAAAAAAAATAATAGAAATAATCATACATTAGCTTTCAATATTTTAAAATGGGAGCGGCAAACAATTTTCGGGGCTGAGGTTTAGTCGCGTTAAAATAAAGCGGTCTATGAAGTTCAGGCGGCAAGAAATTTTTGCGCACTTTATACCAATCCCCGCTTGGCCGGGTTGTCGTCGACAGGGTCTTCGGCGTGAATATTAGGGAAAATGGACATCCCTGGCTTTTTCTTGGGACTCAGAAGACCTTTTCTAAAGTTTATTCTCGGCTGAAGAAAAAGTTCGCTTCTTGAAACTCTCTTCTTTAAAGACTCGGGAGTGCCTGGAAAAAGGCGAAGAGCTTTTGTCCGAAGGGGACTCAAGAATAAGGGAGGAGGCGACGCTGGCTATTTTCTTCGCCCTGAGACCATGGTTAAACGGCTGGCCGCGTCTGAATAAATTTAAAATTGCAGGCCGAGGCCAAGTCCGGCTTTGAAGCCGCCGAGGTCAGCTTCGAGTTCCAGGGGCTTTACTTGGCAGACGCTATAGCTGCCGAAGAGGTCGAGAAAGAGAGGGCCGATTATTCGAGCTATGAGGCCAACTTGGCCCAAATAACCAACATTACTCTTCTTTACTGTTCCCAAAACATTGTTTTCTTCATAATGGAAATAGCCTAAGCCAAGCTTAACATAAGGGGAAATAGGGCCAAGAGGGAATTCGCCACTGAGGCCAGCGGCTAAGGGCATGATTTTGAGAGTCGTTTCTTCCCGAGTAAAGGTCATTTGGCCTTTTTTGGTAAAGGACTCGACCCCCACCCAAAAGCCAAGAAACCGGCCTAATTTGAGGCCGGCTTCCGCGCCGTAGGTTGGGCCTTGGCCGTAAATATCCTTGAAGGCTCGGTCGCTGGGGCTAAAATAGGAGCCCTTGAGCTCGGCTCGGATAGAAGCCGCCTCGAGGGGAGCTACGGACAGGCTAAAAATGAGGAAAATCAATGGCGGGATTAATAATGAAAGAGAATGATGCCTCATTTAGAATCTCCTTATTTGTTGTTCTCGTTTGACCAAATCCTGCCTCATAGTTTTTTATCTCAATTAAATAAAGCCGAATTAAGCATAATAGAGCAGAGCAAAAAAAATATGAAGACAGAAGACAATAGAGGTGGTCAAGGGAAACACAAGGAGCGAAGCATGAGGGGCCATTCTAATTAGCATCTCAGGTTTAAAAGAGATTGGAAAGAGAAATTAGATTGGTCAACCTTTATTATCCTGCGTCCAAACAGCCTAAATTATATCGAGGCGAAAAAATATTTTCCAGCCCGAGTTAGGGAATCAGGCGCCTTTACAGAGTATTATTTATATATGGCATGGGATAGCGGAGATGGAGGAGAGTAAGAGCTGGATAGCTCCTGACTTGTCGCGATTTTTTCTGAAGCGCCAAACGTCGCCAAGCCTATTAAATTAGCTAAGAATAAATGGTTGGCCAGGTTGATTTAGAACCTCTTGTGGTTGCCATTTAGGTTAAAAATAGGGTAAAAGTTAGGCTGTCATCTGAATTGCAATCTTAGGCAATTTTGCCGATGAGACTAAACTTAAAGAGAGGAAGAAGCATGGCCGGTCAAAAGAGAATAAAGCTAAAAAATACTCTTAGGCTATTGTTGCCCCTTTTTTTCTGTTTATGTTTTCTTTTTTATTTCCTCGCCTGTGTTTCCAAGCCTAAACAACCGGCGGATTTGATTCTCTATAATGCCGATGTTTACACCATGAATCCCTCCCAGCCCACGGCTCGAGCCATCGTCGTCACCGGCAATTTGATCACTGCTGTCTGTAAGAATGACCAGGACGCTTTTAAATGGAAAGGCGAGAAAACGCAGCTGATTGACTTGCAGGGTGCTTTTGTTACGCCCGGAATTATTGATTCTCATGTTCATTTTAACCGGGCCGGCGCCTTGATTAACGATGCTAATTTAATGACCGTTGCCGACGAGGCAGGCTTACGCCAAGAAATAGCGAGGGTGGTCAGCCTTCTGGACAAAGGAGAATGGATAACCGAAGGCCTGTGGGGCGCCTATGAGCAATGGGCCTTAGGTGATGCAGGTGGGCCCTCAACAAAAGAAAAGAGAGCGGCTTGGCGTCCCAACCGCGAGATGATAGACGACCTGACGCCTGATAATCCTTGCTTTCTGTGTCGCTATGATTATAAAGAATGGTTGGCCAACACGGCCGCTCTCAAAGCCGCTGGTTTAGAGAAAACGCGGCTCACCGGACTGGAGCTGGATAAAGCGGGGCGGCCCACAGGAATAGTTTTTCGACCCTCCCCAGCTTTCGACCGGCTCTGGCAAGCGCGGCAACCAAAATCGCGGAAGAGGCTTCTGGATGAGAACCGAGCCGCCCTTAAGGCTTTGCGGGAGGCGGGAATTGTGGAAATCCATGATATCGCCACCGCGGACCAGACCGAGCGGTTCATTGAGCTTCAAGAAAACGGCGAGCTTACCTGTCGCGTCTGGCTTCGGCCTGATTTATCCCTCGGGAGGGAGTTAAAAGAAAAGGGTTTTCGGCCAGGACTTCATCCGAAAACAAAAGAGAGAGATTATTGGCTGCGCTATGGGGCTCTTAAAGGCTATGTCGACGGCATCATGGGCACTCATGGCGCCCTTTTCTTTGAGCCTTATAACGATGACCCAAAAAATTATGGCCACTGGCGACATCATACTTCGGACGACCCAGAGCTCAAAGTAGGCAACATGGAGAAAATGTACGAGCTTATCAAAACTGGCTTAGAGGCAGGTTTTGTTGCTAATGTCCACGCCATTGGCGACAGGGGGGTGGCTGAGCTGCTGACTCTTTTGGAGCGCTTAAAAAGCGAGGGAGTCGACCTCTCGGGCTTTCGGGTCATCCATGCTCAAGTTGTCCGGCCAGAAGATTTTCCTCGCTTTAAGAAATTAGGAGTATTTGCGGAGGTTAATCCCTACCATATTGCCGATGATATGCGCTGGATGGAAGAAAGAATCGGGACGGAAAGATGCCGCGGAGCCTATGCCTTCCGTTCTCTGCTCGAAAACGGGGCCATTCTCTGTTTTGGCTCAGATTGGCCAGGGACAAGTGCGGCCTATTATCATATGCACCCTAAGTATTTGATTTATTCAGCTGTTACCCGCCAGACTTTAAAAGGGACACCCGCCGAAGGTTGGTTTCCCGAAGAGCGCCTGACTGTAGAAGAGTGCCTTAAGGCTTATACGATTAACGCGGCGGCGGCCTGCTTTGAAGCTGATATGCGTGGTTCCTTAGAGGCGGGTAAACTGGCTGATATTACGGTTTTTGACCGCAACCTGCTTCGAATTCCAGCCGAGGAAATTTTAAAGACAGAAGTGCTGATGACCGTCGTTGACGGCCGCCTCGTCTTCCAAAAATTGTGACACCCTCCACATGATTTAAATCTAATTTATTTTAATTTTAAAAATATTTAAAATAACCGCGACGGTAGCGGCTAAAGAATTATCCCCTTTATGCCCAGAGCCTTAAGGCCGTTGACAGTTCATCTTCTCTTATGTTAAAAAGAAAAAAAATGAAGGCCGGAAAGCAGCGTGTTTTTCTTTTCGTTTTTATTATCTGGTTTTTGTTCATCTCGTGTGTCATAGATTTATTTCATTTTCATCCGTCCTTTAAGAGTGCTTCTTCTTGCCCCGCCTGTCATTTTCTTCAGTCCTCACTTTCCGGCGGCATTGCCTTATTTATTTTAATCCTCCTCCTTTCTTTTCTCGGCTTTTTCCGATTAAAACTTATTTTTACCTATAAGAATAGTTTTTCTATCAACCTCCTCTCTCGCTCTCCTCCTTTGGGCTAATTTCCTTCTAAGTCAGGTCGTATTTTTCCCTTTTGGTTTCTCGCGTAGTGAGGACCGTTCAAGCCGAAGGAGGAGAAATGAGCAAAGGTTTACGCAACCAGAGGAAGCCTAAGGCTCCTCGGCGACCAATTTTTAATCTTTATCTCAGCCTCTTCTTAGGACTCCTTTTTGTTTTTTTTGACCTCCTTGGCCAACAGGCAGAACCTAATTCCTCTTTAACCTTAGAAGAGTGTTTGAATTTGGCGCTCCAGAATAATCCCCGGCTTCTTTCTTATGGCCATCAATATGAGACCTCCTTAGCTCGGGTAAATATAGCTAAAGCTATTCCTCAACCCGCTTTCAACCTCGATTTAGACCTTCTCCCTGGGCCCTTTTCCTTTCGGCGTACAGAAGAAACCTACCTTGGGGTAGCTCAGCTTATTGAATTTCCTGGCCGCCGAAGCTTGCGCGCAGATATTGCTTCTTTAGAAGCCGAAGAATTTAGAAGCGACCTGGAAAGTTTTAAGCTTGATTTGATTTTTCAGACAAAAGAAGCCTTTTATTATTTGCTCCTGGCCCAAGAAGAGTTGAAATTTGCCCAGCAAAATCTGGAGCTTTCTCAAAAGTTTATGGAGATAACCGAATTTAAATATTCGGCTGGAGAAGTTTCTCAATCCGAGGTGTTAAGAGCTAAGGTCGAAGTTTCCCGGGCGGAAAATGTTTTGAAGGAAGCCCAGGTCCAGACTTCCTTAGCTCGAGCTAAATTGAATGCTTTGCTCGGCCGAGAGCCTGATTCGAGGCTTGAAATCAGGGGTGAATTAAAAAACGTTTTTCTTACTTTAACTGTGGCCGAAGCCAAGGAGAAAGCTTTGGCTTTTAGGCCGGAGATGAAGAAAATAGAGTTTTCCCTCTCGAGAGCTAAAGCTCAAAAAAAACAAGCTTATTTTAATTATCTTCCGGATTTTGCCCTCGGGCTTTCTCGGCATCACTTGGGACAGGAAAAATATTGGGATTTCACTCTTTCTTTTTCTGTACCGCTCTTTTTTTGGCAGCCGGCAAGGGGTGAAGTGGCCGAGGCCGAAGCTTTGAAGCGAGCCCTAAATCAGGAAAAAGCTTTTTGGCTCAACAATATTTTCTTAGAAATAGAAGAAGCTTACTCTAAGGTCAAGCTGGCGGAAGAACAAATCCGTATCTTTGAGGCGAGCATTCTTTCCCAGGCTCAAGAAGTCTATGAAATGTTTTCTTTTCGGTATGAGGAGGGTGAAATAAGCGGCCTGGAGCTAATCGAGGCTCGGCGGACTTGGATGGAGTCGAGGATGGCCTATGCTCAAACCCTTTTTAAGCACGCCATCTCTTTGGCGGCATTGGAAAGAGCTCTGGGGATTTCCGTCGGAGGTGAGAAATGAAGGCGAAATTTTGGTTTTTAATCGTATTTTTATTTTTTCCTAACCTGATTTTCTTTTCCGCCTGTAAGCGAGAGCCGCTCTCTTCCCAAGAAAAAAGAGAGACCCTTAGCCAATCAGTCCAGGTTCAAGATAAAACAAAAGAACAGAGAGAGCCGGGGAATAGGATGAGAAAACGCCAGGGCTGGCGCTGGCAGGGGCAAGCGATTTCGCTTTCGGCCGAAGAAAAGGGAGTGGTTAAGGTTGATTTTTTTAAAGTAACCCGTCAGAACGTGAGGCCGTACCTCTCAGCTGTAGGTAATGTTCTTGCTCCCTATACCAAGATGAGTGTTATTAGCTACGCTTTTCCCGCCCGAGTGGTGACCATTCATGGCCAGATTGGCGAATGGGTGAAAAAAGGAGCCCCTCTCCTTACTCTTCAAAGTGAGGAAGTGGGCCGGGCCAAAGCTGATTTTTTTAAAGCCAGGGCTGATTTTGAATTAGCCGAAAGGAATTATGAGAGGCAAAAGAGGCTTTTCGAACGAGGGGCTGGGGCTCAAAAGGACCTTTTAGCCGCCGAGGCTGAATTCAAAGTGGCTGAAGCTAATCTCAATGCTATGGAAAAGAGGCTCCATGTGCTGGGTTTTTCAGAAGAAGAGGTCAAGCTAATCGCTGAAACGCACCAGATTAATCCGATTATCACTCTGTTTGCTCCCATAAGCGGCAAAATCGTGGAGATAAAGGTTGTTCTCGGGGAGATGGTTGACCAAAGCAAGGAAATAATGACCATTCTTGACCCCACTATTCTTTGGGTAGATGCCGAAATCTTTGAACGAGACCTGGCCCAAATTAAGATAGGCCAGGAAGTGGAGATAAGCGTTCAGGCTTATCCCGAAAAGGTTTTCTCCGGGAAGGTCTCCTATGTCGGCGACGTGCTTAAGGAGGCGACGCGGACGGTAACTGTTCGCACGGAAGTAGTTAATCAGGGCTTTCTCCTTAAACCGGGGATGTTTGCCACGACCAAAATTTTCCTCCACGAAGAAAAATCCGTGTTGGTTGTTCCTGAAGAGGCTATCCTGGATGACCAGGGGGAGAAATTTGTTTTTGTCCGCAAGGGGAATGCCTTTGAGCCGACAAAAGTTCTCTTGGGAGCTAAGCAAAATAATTTTTATGAAATTCTCAGCGGACTCGAGGAGGGAATGGAAGTAGTTAATCAAGGAAGTTACGAGCTCAAGAGCAAGTTATACCAAGAAGAGCTTAAGAAGGCCGGCCTTCATTGATTGGACGCAAGCTGAGGAGGAGCCATGATTGACCGGTTGATTAATTTTGCGCTTAAGCAACGTCTCCTAACCATCTTTTTTGTTTTGCTTTTCTCTTTATTAGGTATCCTTGTTTATTTTCGCCTGCCTAAGGATATTTATCCTGACCTCAATGCTCCCTTGGTCAATATTATTACTGAAAATCCAGGTATGGCCTCCGAGGATGTGGAGAGGCTTATCACCTTTCCCTTGGAGAGCTTAATGGTGGGAACTCCTGGAGTAACCCGCGTCAGGTCAGAATCAACCACCGGTAGCTCCTTGGTAACCGTTGAATTTGATTGGGGAACGGATATTTACCGAGCCCGGCAAGTTGTTTCGAGCAAGCTCGAATTGGTGGCCGGCCGTCTCCCCTTGGGCACGAGCTTTCCCATCTTAGGTCCGGTAAGCTCAAGGATGGGCGAGGTCTTTGAATTCGTGGTCGTCGGAGACGAAGTCGACCCCATGGAGTTACGGTCAGCAGCGGATTGGCAAATCCGCTATCGCCTCCAAGGAGTCCCAGGGGTGTCCTTTGTCATGAATTTGGGGGGTTATGTCAAGCAGTATCAGGTTTTGTTAAGGCCGGAGATGCTCTTCAATTATAAACTTACCATCGAGCAGGTAAAAAGAGCCTTAGAAATGAGCAACCGCAACTTTTCGGGCGGAATTCTCAACTTGGGCGCCGAGGAGATTCTAATCAAAGGAGTGGGGAGGATTGTTAATATTGGCGATATAGAAAAAACGGTGGTTGCTTCTCGAAACAATGTACCTATTTATATCAGGGATTTAGCCGAGGTAAAAATCGGGGCCAAATTCCGCCGGGAATCAGGAGGGCACAACGGTCAGGAGGCAGTTTATGTAACTGTGCAGAAACAATATGGCGGTGATACCTTAAGTACTATAAGAAATGTAAAAAGGGCATTAGAACAAATAAGCCGTGACCTGCCTCGAGGAATAAAAATTAAGCCCATCTATGACCAATCGATTCTTATCCTGAAATCAATTCGTCATCTGGAGATATCGATTGTTGAGGGAGCCATTTTAGTTGTCTTAATAATGATTGTATTTATGGGAAACTTGCGTACCTCGCTTATTGCTTCTCTTACCATCCCCTTTTCCATCCTTATAGCCCTCATCTTTATGGATATTTTCCACATCAAATTAACAGTCATGTCTATTGGAGGGTTAGCTATTGGCATAGGTAAGATGGCTAATGGCTCCATCATTATGGTCGAAAATATTTTCCGCCTTTTGAAAGAAAGGCAAGGCCAGTATGGTCCCCGAGAAATAATTGCCGACGCCGCTAAGGAAGTAGGGAAGTATCTTTTTTCGGCCAGTCTAATCATTATTCTTGTGTTTCTACCTCTTTTGACCTTGAAAGGTCTGGAAGGGGCCATGTTTCGGCCAACAGCTTTTGCGGTGGCAGCCTCCCTTTTTGGCGCCATGCTCCTTAACCTTACTCTTCAACCTGTTTTGGCCACCTATTTTCTAAAGGGAGTTAAAGCTAATGGAGAAAAAAGAAGACAATGGCAGATTACTCAGTTCCTCCAGGCTAAATATGAGATTATCTTGCGGCAGGTTCTTGGCCATAAAAAATTGCTCATTACTATCTTCTGTTTTCTAATTTTGGTAGCTGCTTTTGGCTATCATTTTTTGGGTAAAGAATTTGTTCCGCCACTTGATGAAGGCTCGATTATTGTTTCTACGGTGATGCTGCCCGAAACCTCTTTGGAAGAATCAGCTAAGATGGGCCAAAGGGTCGAAAAAATGTTCCTTCAGTTTCCCGAGATAATTTCTGTTTCCCGAACTACTGGTACGGCTGAGGCTTCGGAACATCTTCACCCCGTTAATCATAGTCATTTCCTCCTGGAGCTGGTTCCTAAGGAGAAGAGAAAAAGAGGATTTAAAGAGCTCACCGAGGCGATGAGAGAAGAGCTGGATAAAATTCCTGGTATTGCCTACATCTTTGAGCAGCCCATATCAAATAAATTGGCTGAAATGCTGACCGGCATAGAGGGGCAATTGGCGATTAAACTCTTTGGCCCGGACCTCGAAGTTCTCAATGAGAAAATAGAGGAAGTTAGAAATGTTCTGGCCGAAATAAGGGGGGCCGCTGATTTAAAAGTAGAGCAGACGATAGGAATACCGCAATTGATTATCCAGCCGGACCGGGAAAAGCTGGCTCGTTTTGGAATTTCCATCGCCCAAGTGGCTGAGGTTGTCGAGACTACGTTTAATGGGTTAGAGGTGACGGACGTTTATGAGCCTGACCGGGTAACTTCAATCTTAATTCGTCTGCCTGAGGAATACCGTAAAGACGAGAACGCCATCAAAAATTTGCTAATCGACACGCCCGGCGGCGAAAAGATTCCTCTGGGGGCTCTGGCTGAAATTAAAAGAAGCGAAGGTCCCCAAACCATTTTTCGAGAAAATTTGCTGCGGCGTAAAATAATCTCTTGTAATGTAGCCAAAAGAGATATCGGCAGCTTTGTCGAAGAGGCCAGAAAGAAAATACAAGAAAAGGTGGTTCTCCCCGCCGGATATTTTGTTACCTTTGGCGGCCAATACGAAAGTCAGCAGCATGCCTTAAAGCACCTCTCTTTACTGATGGGCTTAGTTATTCTGATAATCTTTGTGGTTTTGTTTTCCTCCTTTGGTTCTCTTTGGCAAGCTCTTCTAATTATTCTGAACATTCCCTCAGCCTTGATGGGAGGAATTTTTGGGCTTCTTTTAGCCGGTCAGTCACTTAATGTTTCCTCGACTATCGGGCTTATTGCTCTCTTTGGAATTTGCACCCAGAATGATATTATTCTAGTAGCTATGATTAACGAGTTGAGAAGCTCAGGCTTATCTTTACGCGACGCGGTTATCCGAGGCGCCCTAATCAAGTTTCGGCCGATTTTTATAACTGATATGGTGATGATCGTGAGCGTTCTTCCTTTGGCTTTGATTAGAACAACCGGTTCTGAGCTTCATCAGCCTCTGGCCATAGTTTATATTGGCGGTTTCTTTTTTGCCATTCTGCTTCGTCTTCTGATTGTCCCGGTTCTCTATGAGGCTATGGCCCGATTCCAAAAAATTTCCAGCTAAGGATTTTTAGGGCAATTAAGAGTATTTCCTAAACGGAGCATAAAAGAGAATCTTGTTATCCCCACTTCAATTAGGGACATTTGCGTTCCTGCATTTTTTGGAAAATTTTTTTGATTGGAGCAAGAAGATGGAGGTGAAGCGGCTATCATCAATTGCCAATTGGTTTCAAGACTCAGAGCAAAAAGAAGTAGATAAATTAAGGAATAGATAAATTCATGAGAGTGTGGGTAAAATATAAATAGGAAGAGAAAAAATGGCCGGGAGAAAGAAATGGTCAAAAGGCGGCGATTGTCTTCGTCCAGCTGCAGGGAAAATTAGCGTGTTTTGGTTATTGCTTGTCGGTTGCCTTTGGTTCCTGGTTAGTCCAGCCGAGCTCCGGATGGAGGCCCAAAATAAGGTGGAAGGAAAGCACTCTGTATATTTTGAGATGTCTAAAATCCTCTCCCGCTTTAAACCGGGGATTGATTATAACCAGCTTCATGCAGTTTATCGAGAAAAAGCCAAGCCGGCTCCATTTGTCTTCGTAGAGACCAATACCTGCCTGTATTTTTCGCGACCGCGAGGCGATGGCTCTAATCGCTATGCTATTGCTACGGTCAATGGGCAAGGTCGAGAAAGTCCCCTTATTTTTAGGCTTGTCCGATAAAAGGAGGAGCAAGGCCGTGAAGGAAAAAGAAGATAACCAGAAGAAAGAGGAAGATAGGGAAATAGAAGAGTTCGTCCGGCAAATTCAGGAACAGATTTATCAGGATCTGAGGAAAGTTTATAGCGAAAAGGTAATTGAGCTTCTCCAGAGCCAGCTTAACCGGGGGGCTATGGAGAATCCAGATGGTTATGCCAAAGTGAAAGGGAGTTGTGGTGATACTATGGAAATGTTTCTGCGGGTTCGTAACGAGGTCATCGAGGCTTGTAGCTATGAGACCGACGGTTGTGGGTCAACTCAGGTTAGCGGCAGTGCCGCCACCTGTTTGGCTCAGGGGAAAACTATTATTCAGGCCTTAGGCTTAGTTTCAGCTGATAATATTATCAAATTTTTGGGTGGTCTGCCCGAGTCTGACCACCACTGCGCTCAATTAGCTGCCGAAACTCTGCGTCGAGCTATTGCTGATTACATAGCCAACAAAAACACCCCTTGGCGCAAACTCTACCGCCACGACTAAAAATCGTGCTTAGATTAAAAAGTGTGCCACCTTACATATTTGCCTAATTTTTTTCGGTGATGTAGCTGGTAAGAAATTATAAGTTCCAATTGAGTCTTAAAAAGCGTGCCACCTTACGTATTTCCCTATTTTGCTCTCCTAATTTTGCTCTCCTAAAATCGTGACATTTCATATATTCTCCTAATTATTCCGTAATATCAAATATAAAATCCTAAGAATCATGATAAATCGTGACATACTACATATTGCCTGATTTTCCCGTAATATAACTGGTTAGAAATTAAAGGTTTAATTATTTTTTATTAAAGCCGGGGCTATAGATTGGCTGTGTTTCTCTGTTTGAGAAAGCAGTGCGGAGAGTTAAACGCCTTGGCGACATAGAAGAGGTTGCGCAGTAAGCCAGGAGCCAGGGGATTGGGTAAACATGTAAGGCGGCACCGATCATTTAGCATTATCAAAGTTTATTAATCCATGCCTATTTTTTTTAAAAGAGAGGCGAACCTGGGGTCAGAACGGATACTGTCGGCCACAGGAATAATCTTCAAATAAGTCAGCCAGTGATCGTGTTCCATATAGGCTTTTTCTGTCCAAAGAAAGGCTCGATCCATCTCGCCGAGCTCTCCATATATTATGGCTAAAAGTGAGGATGAGCAGTACATTGTTTTATTTATTTGAAGAAGCTTCTCCAGCGTTTGCCGAGCTTCCTCCTTCCTGCCAGCTTTGGCATAGGCATATCCGAGAAAGGCAATAGCCAAGGGATAGTTTCCGCCTGTCAGCTCAATACCCCTTTGGGCTGAAGCGATGGCTTCGTCATATAATCCCTTTTCAGCGCAAGACAAAGTCAAAAATATATGAGCCGGGGCATAATTTTTGTCTAGCTCCAGAGTTTTTTTATAAGCTTCGATGGACAAATCATACTGGCGGCCGGAGTAATAGGTGCCGCCTGCGGCATTGTTTAGGAGGAGAGAGAAGGGGTCAACTTCAAGGGCTTTTTGGATTTCAACGATTGCCTGTTCCTGCCTCCCCTGCTTGGCTAAGAACATGGAATACCAATGATGGGCCCCCGGATAACCTGGGTTCAATTCGATGGCTTTTCTAAAATTTCTTTCGGCCTCCTCGAAGCTCCAATCATAATCGTCATTAATCAGGGCCAGAGAAGTCCAGGCTTCAGGGAGACTGTCGTCTATCTCCAGAGCTTTTTTGACTGCAGCCCTTGCTTTTGGATAGGCTTCATGCGGGGGTAGTAGGTCATACCAGCCAAACTGGCTGTAACAGTCGGCTATTCCACTGTAAGCAAGAGCATAAGCCGGGTCTATGGCGAGTGCTTGATAAAAATATTCCAGCGCTTTCTGGATTCCCTCCGGGGTTCTCTTATTCCAGAAAAAGCGTCCTCGGAGGTAAAGATCATGGGCCTCGCGACTCTGGGTGTGCCGCTTCACCACCTGGGGCTTCTCCTCTCCCAGAAGCTCCAGCTTTAATCTATTGGCAATGGCGAGGGCAATCTCATCCTGAATGGCAAAGATATCTGTCAGCTGGCGGTCATAGCGTTCTGACCAGAGATGATATCCATCAACCACGTTGACGAGCTGAGCGGTGATACGAAGATTGTTCCCTGATTTGCGCACACTTCCCTCAAGCACAGCCTCCACACCGAGTTTCCTTCCAATTTCTCTAATGTCCTGTTCTTTACCTTTGAAGGAAAAAGCTGAAGTCCTGGCCACAACCTTTAAATCCCTGATGTGGCTCAAAGCGTTGATGAGCTCTTCGGTGACCCCGTCGCAAAAATATTCTTGTTCTTCCTCGCCGCTGATATTGGCAAAGGGGAGAACAGCGATGGAATTTTTCCATTTCCTCTCCGCAAGTACTTCTCCTTCTTTTTTTTCCAGCCGGGTAAAGAAGAAAATATCAAGAAAAAGGGTGGCCAGAATGACGCAAGGCAGGAGAAAAAATTCCGGCTTGAGCCCTCTTCTTTTGTCCTCCCCGCGAAACCAGCGCCAGATCAGGACGGAGAGAAGAGTCCCGAGAAGGCTGACCAAAGCGACATCGAGTAGCTTTTCAGGTAAATGATAATGGTCGATCAGTATCCAGTGGACAAACTCGAGAATCAGCCAGCCGCCCCCTATGAAGGCGGCAAGAATCTCGATTATCCTCCGTTTCTTGAGCTTCTGAAAGAAGTTTTGGGCAATAGTCTTTGTTTCAGGGTTGGAATCTGTTTTAGCTACTTTCAACATAGCTTTATGAGAGCCTCTTTTTTCCCCCATTTATTTCTTTCCCTACACAGCGTGAAAAAAGCGTATCACTTCAAAATGATAGGTGTCAATTTAAATTTTCTTACCAGTTAGGACCTGAGACTCAAGATAAAAAGGAATATATTAAAGCGGCGTGGAGGGCAACCAGCGATTGGGATTGGAGTTGAGGAGGACAATTATGCCTCTGATAATAAAATCGCTTTTCTTTCCTTATGCTCAATGGCGGTTCGGCTGAAGATAACCCTTTCGGCCAGGATTGCCCCTCAAAAATCAAATAAAGGAGGAAACTATTTTAAGCAACGTAAGCAAAGAAAAATCAGGGTATCTGAAATATCTGCCTCTATTATTGAGATTAGCAAATATCTAATATATTCCCTTTTATTTTTTTGGGAACTTCCGGGTCTTGTGTGGGTAAACCTGGAGAATTAAAGACACCAGATGGGCTGTAGGCAGCGTTTCGGCGCCCAGTTTTACAAGAAACGCTCTCGGGTCGCTGTCGCAGCTTGTTTATATCCATCCAATTAGCCCTTTGGTCATAAAAAGGCCTAAGGAGAATTGGCTAAAAGGTGGGTCCAGATATCTAATTTTTACCCACAAGAATGTCGGAAGAACCATTTTTTGTGTCCCCCTTTTAGGGGGCGAAAATATTGGGCGTGTCCCTATTTATCTTCGCACTCTAATAGGATAAGGGGGACGCTGGAGCTTGGGCGGCGGGTTTTTCTTCAGTAAATCCAGAACCACTTCGATGGCCTTTTCCAATTGCGGGTCGCGGCCAGCGATATAATCAGCCGGCGTAATTTCCACTTCCATATCGGGCGGCACGCCTTCATTCTCCACCACCCAGCCATCCTCTGTCCAGATAGCTAAATTAGGCGCGGTTATTGAACCACCGTCCATGAGAACCGGAAAACCGAGGATACCCACCAGCCCGCCCCAAGTTCTCTTGCCGATAAGCGGGCCAAGGCCGAACTTCCTGAACATCCAGGGCAGGAGGTCACCGCCCGAGCCGGCTACTTCGTTAATTAGCATGACCTTCGGCCCCAAAATGGAAGCGCTGGGAGATTTGAGGTCTGCTCCATAGCGCATCGCCCACATGGAAATAAAAGGTTTCCGGAGCCAATCGATGTAATAATCGGCAATCGAGCCGCCGGCATTAAATCTCTCATCAATGATGATGGCGTCTTTATATGCTTGCGGGAAGAAGTAGCGGCGAAAATAGATATAGCCCTGAGTGGAAGTGTTGGGGACATAGACATAAGCCACTCGCCCGCCAGTCGCCGCCTCCACTTTCCTTAAATTTCCCTCGACCCAATCGCGATTCCGGAGCGCACTTTCATCAGCAATCGGCACTACCTGGACTGTCCTGGCTCCAGTGCCGTCGGGATTCGGCCCCACCGTAATTTCAATTATCTTATTGGCCGTGTTCTCGAAGAAGCTGAATAAATTGGCCGGCGGCTTGACTTCCTTACCCTCCACGGCCAGCAAATATTCTCCCGCCTTAACATTTACTCCAGGCTCGGTTAATGGCGCCCGCAGCTCCGGGTTCCAATTCAAGCCGCCGTATATCTTTTTAAAGCGATACCGACCGTTAGCTATTTCATAATCAGCTCCCAGCAGCCCTCCCTGGACTCTTTTCGGCTCGAAGGGGCTGTCGCCACCACCCACCCGATGATGACCGACCGCCAGCTCGCTACACATCCATTGGATCACTCGGTTCAAATCAGAGCGGCAGGCCAAATGAGGCAGGAACTTTTCATATTTTTTCTTCATCGCTTCCCAGTTGCAGCCGTGCATGTTGGGGTCGTAGAAATAATCACGGTTGATTCGCCAAGCCTCGTAAAATATCTGGCGCCATTCCGCAAGCGGGTTAATTTTGACTTCGATACTATCAACGTTGATTTTTCCCTGACCGACTTGAATCTTTGCCGCCAAATTAGTAATTCCCCAGGTATCGCGGGCGGCATAGAGGATTTTCTTCTTGTCCGCTGAGATGAGGTAATTATTAATTCCCTCCACGACCACTTCGTCCTTGCGGGTCTTCAGGTCAAAATGATGGAGCTTGGCTCCGGCTGGCCCTTGACCCATCTGGGCCATCATGGCTCCCAGAGGAGTAAAGGGAATTTCAAGGTAATAGATATGACCAGATTCGCCAACTTGAATATTCCGGTAATTACCAGCCGGAATGGGCAAGGCCAGAATTCGCTGGTTCAGGCCGTCAAAATCAATCACCGTTTCTTCTTTTTTGCCTTCCTCTCCAGCTTTACTCTGGGGTTGAGGCTTGGTTTGGGGCGCACGAGATTCGGCCGCAGCCGCGGTGGACTTTTCGGCTCTTGGTTTCTCAGCCGCGGTTTTTTCTTCTGGTTTACCCTTTTCTTCGTCGCTTTCCTTGGCTAAGGGGTTGGGGAGGTCTTTCCTTAAAACCACCAGATAAAGAGAATAAGTGGCCGTTAAATCGGCGTTGGACATATCGAACCATTGCTTTACCGGGCCGGCATCAGTCGAGGAAATAAAGTAGAGATATTTGCCACTGGGGTCAAAAACCGGTTCCGCCACTTCGCTCAAGCCGTCGGTAATGGGGAAGGATTTATCTTTTTCCAGAGAATAGACGAATACTTTCTGGATATAGGATTGGGTGTTAAGAGTATAAACGAGCCATTTAGAATCAGGCGACCAGGAAGAATAGACGCTTCGAATCCGCGACGGCCCGTAGAGATATTCAGAGGCAATTTTTTTTATCGCGGCACTCTTTAAATCAATCCAGTACAGACTCCAGGAATTATCGGCGAAGGCAATTTTCTGGCTGTCAGGCGACCAAACCGGCGCATCATAGAAGCCGGCGCCGTTAAGCTTGTATTTTTTTACCTCTCCCTTGCCATCCTGGGGCTCGACATGGAGGGCATATTCCCCTGATTCATCGGAGAAGTAGGCAATAAACCGGCCGTCGGGCGACCAAACTGGCGACCTCTCATGAACGCCGGGCGTTTGCGTAATATTGCGGAAATCGCCTTTTTCAGCGGGGAAAGTGACAATCTCTCCCCGGAATTCAAAAACGGCTCTCGCTCCCGAGGGCGAAAGATGGGCATTACGAATCCAGCGGGCGCCTCGAACATAGCGTTCTCTTAATTCTAAGAGGTCGGCCGCCACGCCAATGGTTAGCTTGGTGCTTTTTTCAGTCTGGGGGTCAAAGAGATGAAGATAACCTCCCTGCTCATAAATAATTTTGCCGGCTCCGCCCGAAGCGTTAAGGATGGGAAAATCATCATATTTGGTTATTTGGCGAATTTGCTTGGTTTTCAAATCATAGCTGAAGAGGTTGAATTCGCCGTTGCGGTCAGAGCGGAAATAGATTTTATCGCCAATCCAGATGGGGTCAACATCATTACATCTTCCTTCTGGCTGGGGAATTTTTTCCAGGCTATGGTCGCTACGTCGATAGATAGCGATAGTTGAGGCCTGGCCGCCGCGATAATTTTTCCACTGGAGGAAAGCGTCAGGAATGGGATTATAGACTATTCGAGAGCCGTCAGGGGAAAAACGGGCGCGATAAACATAGGGCAAAGGAATTTGTTCGGGGAAGCCACCTTCTACGGGGACAGTAAACAAATGATACCAGGAGCGAGCGAAGGAATCACGAGGCGAGGTGAAAGCGACGGCTTGGCCGTCGGGCGTGAAATCCTGGACCAAATCAGCTGCAGGGTGGTAGGTCAGGCGCCGCGGAATACCTCCCTCGGCGGGGATGATATAAACATCGGTGTTGCCTTCATATTGAGCACTGAAGGCAATCCAGCGACCATCGGGTGAGAAGACAGGATTAGTCTCGACCCCGAGGTCAGAAGTCAGTTTGCGGGGATTTTTGCCGTCAGCCTCCGCCACCCACAAATCACCAGCATAAACAAAGGCGATTTTCGCCGCGCTGACGGCTGGCTGCGAAAGAAGCAGCGTATCCTTGGTATCGATGGCCGAGACGGCTGAAGCCCATACTGTAATTAACATGAAAAATAATAAAGAAGCCAACCACCTAAATTTCATGGCGCCTCCTTTTTCTTCATTGATTTATTAAACTGACTGGCAAGTCTTTCGCTCGCCTTTTTTCTTCTTCCGGGAAACCATAATATCTTAATTCCCTTAGGCCTATTATATTTTTTCTTTAAATCAAGGTTCAACCTAAAAAATAAAATTGTTTATCCTTTCGACTTGGGGAATTAGTCCATGACCCCGCCGAATTGCTTTGCCCCCACCCACTTTTCCCCCCATCTTTTTTCCCGCCTTCTCGGCATCGGCGCAACTCGCCTCCTTTTTCATGGACTTAATGTTGAAGGTACTATCCCACTTTGACCTCTTTTTTTGCCCACTTTTATAAATTAGATAAATATATTAGCTGACACCTGTTTTATGTTTTAACACCTGTTTTATGTTTTAGCGCAAAACTTGCCTTTTGGTTCATTGACGTGGCTCAGAATTCCTTGCCCCCTTCTTGTCTTCTCTCTTTGTCCCTGTTTAGGTTTAGATATGCTCTGCGGCCAGAGGTTCCCTCGAAGAACGCTTTAGAGAGGCTAAGAGCCGAAACCTTTCAGGATTATTTCCGCCATTGCCGGCTTATCCCCAACCCTCCCTAAAAATAGGAAGGAAATAAAAACTAAAATAAAAAGGGAGTGAAAAAAATTAGGTAAATAGGTGAGGCGGCACCAATTTTATTATGATAATTTTTTGCCTTTAGTTCCTGCTTTTTTAGCTACCGTTTAAGCGGCAAAGCCAGGAGGACTTTCACTTTATTATTTAGCCTTAATTTCCCTTTTTTACCTCAATATGCTTATCTTAGAAATCAGGCTTTAGCCAGCCAGCTCCGCAAAATTTCCGCCTCGAGCTGGCCAGGCTGAGAAGCAGGTTTAATCCGGAAAGGCCTTTCTTTTTTGGCCGCCAGAGTAGCTTCCAATTCTTGGAGTCTATTGCGCCGCGCAATAAGCAGCCGAATTTTTTCTCCCGGTTTATGAGCCGAAAGAAGTGACTCAAAATTACGCGGCGAGACGCGCCGGCCATTTACCGCGATGATTTCGTCTCGAGCGCTAAGGCCTGCCTCTTGAGCGGTTGAACCTTTTAAGACTGAGGCAATGAGCAGGTTGCCCTCAACTGTTTGTGTGGTGAGGCCGAGGTCGACGCCAGGCAGCTCATGCCAAGAAGTATCGATTTCCAGGCCAGCGTAGGCAAAATATTTCTGGTAATCGACCTCCTTCACCGAGGCGGCATAATCATCAAAAATTTCAGCCAAAGAGCATCTCGCCAACGCCTCGGCTTCGGCCCGGAACTCGGCGTCAGTCCAGCCTCGCTTTTTTTCCTGATAATATCGGCGGTAGAGAACCCGCATAAGGTCGTCAAGGGAATATTTATTCTGCGTCTCATGACGCATCTTGAGGTCTAAAAGCAGGCCAAGAATCGCTCCTTTATCATAATAAGAGATGGTGGTATTAGCCGTCTCTTCGCTGCGCGAAAAGAATTGGATCCAGGTGTCAAAGCTGCTCTCGACGGCTGATTGGACTTTAGAGCCTGGGATATTTTCATAACGGGCGATGGTGGAGCTAATCCGGTCAAAGAACTCCTCTGTCGAAAGTAAGCCGGCTCTTTTCAGGATAATATATTCATAATAAACGGTGATTCCTTCCGACACCCAAAGCATGCGGGTATAATTTTCTCGGTCATAATCGAAGGGGCCAAGAGCCACGGGCCTGATTCTCTTGACGTTGTAGTGATGAAAGTACTCGTGAGCGATGAAAGCCAGCCAATTTTTATAACCAACCGGGCTCTGGAGGTTGGCCGCATTCATGTAGGCGGCCATCGAGTTGAGATGTTCCAAGCCCCCTCCGCCCCCCTCCATCAAGATAAAAGTGTAGTGGCGATAAGGCAAGTCGCCGATTATCGCCACCGCTTGGCGGATGATTTTTTCCAAGTCGGCAATTAAAACTTCGCGATTGACCTGGCCTAAATCTTCAGCCGCTAAGGTGTGGGGGATTCCCTCGACGGCAAAAGAAAGAACTTCTGGGTTACCTAAATAAATTGGACAGTCATAAAGAAAGTCAAAATCAGGAGCAGAGAAAGTGTTGGGTTCATCGGCCACCGGGTCAAGGCCGGTAAAGATACGAGGCAGGGTGGCGCTGGGGTTAATTCTTATCTTGACCGGATTCTGGAGGTATCCTTCAGGATAAAGAAAGACACTGGCGGGAACGATAAAAGCTCGGCTGTCATCAAGAAAGCTTTCTGCCACCGAAACAGCGAAAGCATAAACCTCGTAATTTATGATGACCCGCTTGGCCTGGCGTGTTTTTACCCGCCAGATGTTCTTGGCGGTCTTTTCCCACGACAGGAAATTTCCCGCCTCATCCTCGGCTTTGAAATTAATGAGGTGACGAGCATAATCCATGACCCGATAATAGCCAGGTGTCCAGTTCGGCAATTTCAAATTGATGTTTTCGGCTTTGAGGCCTTCGATTTCGAAAGTAACTTGGAAATAGTGCGTATGGGGTTTTTCCATCGAAACCAAGAAAAAAAGGCGGGGGTAAGTTTTTGGCGCCGGAGAAGCACTGAAAAGAGAAGTAAAAAGGATAACCGAGACTAAAACAAAAACACCAGCCGCGCTTAACAATAAATGTTGATTTCTTTTCACCGTTTACCTCCTCTTATCGACCGCCTGGTTATTGTCTTAAGGGGCCTATAAAGAGTCAAATTTTTTTGCTCTCCCTTTTTCCCCGAGCCCCTTTTTTTAGCTTCTGCCATAAATTAAAAATTATTTCCTTAAGAAACTCATTTCGACTGTAGTGTATCCTTCTTTTAAAGCCAGGGCAATGATTAGCCGGCTCATCCTTAAAAAAAGTGGTGGATTTAGCGCTTTTTTATCATGAGTATTTACCGATTTTTTCGCTTAGATGAGCGCTTGTATCAGGGTAAAGGAAGGGCTTTATAAAACCCTTTTTTAGTCCCCTTTTAGAGGTTAGAATGAGAATAAATCATCCTTTAATTTTGAAAGGCCTTTTTGGCTCACTTAAAATTTTATATGTTATTGGTTTTAAAAGAAATACAGCCGTTATAAGCCCAATAAATCACCACAATTTTTACGGAAGAGCCTGATTAGCCGGGACGATTTAAATTAGTTCGAAGCGGTCAGAGCCGGTGTGAGCCGTCTTCAAGGCTTTCGCCTGTTTTAAGTTCTCCAGAATTAATTAGCTCTTTTTCGAAAAGGGTAGTGATTTAGCTGTCCTTAATTTGACAGCGAAGGAGACAAATTCAGAGTATCAGCCCAATAAGTAATTTCTTTGACAATATTATTTATGGTACTCCGCGCTAAGTTGGAGGCGTTATTAGCCAAAAACGAAAAGATAATATCTCCCTGCCGGGTATGAGTAATGCCGGAGAGAGCCCTAACTCCGTTAATGTAGCCAGTCTTGGCCACAACCCGGCCGCGGAGCGCCCGTTCTCGAAAAACATTTTCCAGAGTACCATCTACCCCGCCAACGGCCATAGTCGTTTCGAACTCTGGCCAGAAAGGCTGGCGATGCACCCAAGAAAGGAGAGAGCTTAGAGCGTTGGCGGTGAGGCGGTTTTCCCGGCTCAGACCACTGCCGTCAGCAATCATGAATTCTTCTTCAGGAATGCCTAATTCAGTAGTTAGAAAGCGCGCTACCGCGTTTCTTCCTGCTTCCCAAGTTCCGCCTTTATGCTCCGGGTTTTCCCAGGCGCCGAGAGTTTTAATCAGAGCCTCGGCGGCCAATCCTAAGCTATCTTTGTTAGCCCGACGGAGGACCTCGAGAAGCGGTGTTCGGTACTCGGCTACCAACTCGTAATTTTGGTCTGCCGGCAATGATTCTTCTCTTACCTCGCCAGTGACCATGACTCCCTTTTTAGCCAGTTGTTCTTTTATCAGCGTCCCCAAGAAAAGGGCGGGATTTTCGATAGCTACCGCGTAAGGCCCGGCTTGAGTATTGATTTTTCCGGTAACCCGGAGGACACGGGGCGAAGTCGTCCTTTCTACTGAGAACCAGTTTTCCTTGGATGACACGGCCGTAGTAGCATTGATCAAGCGCAAGTAGGCAGTTTTTGGTTCAAGGAAAAGGACAGTTTTTCCCTGGCGGTTGGCGACGGAAATTTCTACACAATTGTTGTTATAATTTAAGCCGCTGACTTCACAAGCATATTTCTGCAGCCGGGCGTTAGGGGGCCACTGAGGGTGGACTCTTTCTGGGCCAAAAATCGAGGTGTCGAGGATAATATCCTCGAGCGAAGAAATTCCTCTTGCCTGTAACCTGGCGGTTAAGTCTTCCAACAGCCAATAGGGTTTTCGCCCCGTCCTTTTATCTATTTCTTTATCTCCTAATAGCGGGTCTCCGGAACCGATGATGAGAAGGGAGTTAGAGCTAAGGGCGACGCGGGTGACATATTCGAAATCTACTCCCAGACGATGGATAGCCGCGATAGTGGTTACAAGTTTCATATTAGATGCGGGGACAAGAGGGGTGTGGGCTTGATGCTCGAAAATCATTTCTTCCGTTTGAGCCCAACGGATGGCGATAGAGAAATGGGTGCGGCGCAGTCTTTGATGGTTAATCAGGGAGGTGAGGCGGCGTCTTAATTTATCGAGTTCGTCGGAAAGACGAGCTGTCGAATTAAGTTTAAGACGAGAGGCGTCGGAAGCTGGAGAGGGCGGCGGGACCTCTTCGGGGGAAGCCTTAAGGGATGCTTGCTGCCCTCGGTTGACCGGCTTATTGATAGAGGTTTTATTATCCAAATTTTTGTATATCGTTTTCGCCGCTAATTCTTTATGGCCTAATTGGTTGGCGGAAAGGGAAGCTTGGCCGTGTGGCGACGGGAAAAAAATAGTTAAAAGGAAGGTGAAGCCAAGAAAGACAAGCAGGAGTGGCAAAAATTGTGGCTGCGGCCTGTCTTTTCTTCTCTTCGCGCCTGATTTGTATATAAAAATTTTCATTCTTGACTATTTATATCAAATTTGGGTTGACTATCGACCATCGCCGCTTGAAGTCCATTATTCATATTTGGAGCTAAATTTCAACTCCCTCTTTAGCTTGAGCAATTCCGTTTTTCCCTTTAATTCGCTCTCCCCAATTTGGTCAACGGGAGACCTGAAAAGTCATAAAAAAAGTCAAAAAAAGATTAAAATCGACCTATTAATTTAGCCCAAAGGCATGGCCAATTCAAGTCGAGCGGCCGGAAAATTTTTTTAAGATCGGACAATCATTGGCCCTTTTTATATTCTGGGGCAAAAAGCCCTGCTTCTTTTTCCCTGAAAAGCGGTTGGCGTGGATTTCTTGATGGACAAACGAGCGAAGTATCCGGGGCATTAAAATTCCGGCTTTTTATGATAAGGCGAGGGGGAAGAAAAAAGTCGCGGCCATTAGCTAATCTTTGATAAAATATAAATCTTATAAGTTTAAATTTTATATTTAAAATTTTATCTCCAGTGGTTGGCCAGCCAAGCTAACTTTCTGGCTTTTCCTCTCCGGGATGAGAACAACCTCCAATTGGCGGGGCGCGGAAATTTTTAAGCCCGACTTGGGGTCGACCTCAATTCTGAGGATTCGCTCTCTATCTTTCCAGATAAAATTAATCCACAACCCTTTTCCCTGCTGATAACCCAAGGTTCGGCCGTCGTCTTCATAAAGACTGAACTCGCCGTCAGCTCCTGAATAGACACGGATAATCATCGGCTCTTGAGTTGTTTCTGCGGTCGATTGAATAACAGGACCAAAAGGAATGATAGCCCCCGCTCGCACATAAATGGGCATCGTGGCCAGGTCAACATAACGAGTGATTTTCTGTTTTCCCATGACCGGCGTATTCGACCAGAAATCATACCAGCGTCCTTCAGGTAGATAAAGGCGGCGTTTAGTCGCCCCTTTTTCCACTACCGGCGCAACTAAAATATCTCGGCCCCAAAGGTACTCATCTTCGCAAGAAAGCGCTTCGGGGTCTTCGGGATAATGAATCCAGAGACAGCGCATAAAGGGCAAACCAGTTTCATAAGCCTGCCGCGCCAGGGTGTAATTATAGGGAAGAAGTTGATACCGAAGGTTTAGATATTGCTGGCAGATCGGTTCTACCTCGGAATTATGGAATTCGCTTGCCTCAGGCAAGCCTGTGCCTCTCATGTCGGGATTGAGCTCGGGTGGGCCAGCTTCCCCTGTATTCCAGCCCCAGGGAAGGCGAAGATGCCAGACTCGGCCATGAGAGCGGAAGATGGGAGCAAAACACATGAATTGAAACCAACGGAGATAAAGCTCGCCCGTCAATTCTTTGGTTGGCCAGAAACCGCCAATGTCTGTTCCCCAGTAAGGTGAGGCGCTTAAAGAAAAATTAATGCCGATACTGACATGGGCGGCAAGAGTCGCCCAGAGGGAGAGAACGTCGCCGGACCACACCCAGCCGCCGTAGCGCTGCATGCCGGCATACCCAGTGCGATGGAGGCTAAATGGCCTCTCGTCGGGTCGGTCAGTTAGAGGGCCAGCGTAATAAATAAAATGTCGCGCCAGGCGAGAATCAATCGGTAGCTCATCGCCGTCGTCTGGCCACCAGCCGTCAACTCCGAGCCGGAAGACAGGTCGATGGCGCTCCCAATAATCGGCCACATGGTCTTCACCCCGCTTTTCATCGGGCTGGGCTGGAAAGCTGCCGTGCAGCGTCCGCGGGGCGTTATTCTTATGAAGAATGACTTTAAAATTCAATTCATGGAGCCTCTGAATTATTTTTTCTGGCTCAGGGAAAGTCTTGGGGTTAAACTCAAGAGAGCCGTGGCCCAGGTTCCAGCCAGCTGGGCAATATCCTGTCCCGAGATAAATCAGGCCGTCGCAGGGCAGGCGGCGTTGGCGGAAATTTTCTGCCACCGCCAGAATTTCTTCTGGACCAGTCAGGCTGCGATGGCTTTGAAAATAGCCTAAGGCCCAGCGAGGCGGCATAATAGGCCGGCCCGTAAGCTGTGTATATTCACTTAAGATAGCGGGTGGCGCTTGATTGATAATCAGGAACAAGTCTAAAGGCAGAGGCTTTTCTTTTTCTTCTTTAGGATTAGCTCTAACCTCGAGGCAGGCTGGCTCCTGACGAAGGTCAAAGGCCACGTTGTAGGGCCGATGAACAAAAATAGCCCAGCCCTCGCCGCTAAGAAGAAAGGGGATGGGCACTCTTGAGCCAAAAATTTGATATTCACCAGAGCGATGGCCGTTGTTCATAAAATCATAGCTGCCGCGGCGGTCAAATTTTTGCCCTCCTCCGCCCAAGCCGTAAAGAGGTTTTTCCCCCAGCCGAAAGGAGACCAGGCCTTTTTCTGAATCAAAGGTTAATCTCTGTTTCAGCTCGCCGGCTGAAGAAAAAATTTCCACCGTCAAAGGGGATGGCTTGATGACCACCTTTCCCCCTTTAAAGGAGATCGTTTTGGGCTGAGAAAGAGCCGGGGCTCGAAAGGCCGGCTGAGGCCAATTTCGCTTCTCTAAAACAAGTGACTCGTTGAGTGCGTCGAGCCCGGCTGAGGAGGACGGAAGCCTTAGAGGCGTGGTGCTTGAGTCTTTTATTGGCGGCTGCGGTGAGGCTTTAGCGGGAAGCAGGGATATCCGCAGAGTGGAATCACTTATGAGCGAGAGAATCAATTCCGCCTTTTGACCAGAAAAAATTATTGCTGAGGCCGTTTCTCCTTGAAGGCCTGAAGCCTTTTTTAAGCCTGGCTGGTTGAAAGAGGCAGGGAGGTTAGAGGCATTGTCTTGGCCGAAGGAAAAGATAGCCAAAGAGATTAGCAAGAATAAAAAGAGAATATTTTTTAGGTTTGAACAAAGAATTAAGGTCGTTAAGCCCTTTTCAAAACCAACCTTCTTTTTTAGCTTTTCTTTTTTCATGATTAAAACCACGTTATTCATCTTGCTGCTTATTATATATTAAATTCTTCGGCTAAAAGATATTTTTCAAAACTCTTAATATTTTTTACAAAAAAGTTTTTGACCTCTTTCCAGTCGACTGGCAGGAGCGTGTCTATTTCTGGTTCATCCTCGGCGTCTTCAAAATAGACTAAACTTTTCAAAATATGATAATAATTAAGCCCAGTTCCCCCGCACCTTTTTTTAAGGAACCCCACTCCTTCCTGAAGGCTAATCTTTTTGAGATTAACACAGAAATAGAGGTCATAGAAATCCTTCCGACTTCCGCGCTGGGATAAAGTCTTGAATTTTTCGGCCATAATATCCCGCCAATCGGCAACGGAAATGTTTTTGAATTTAATCTTTGGATATATAAGTGGCACGTGGTAAAAAAGAAAGGAGACTTTGACATTGGACAACTCACAATAAAGTATGCCCGAGCTAATCAAGATTTCCATATATGGGTACTTTGTCTCTAAATGGCGGGAAAGCAGCATGGGTGGAAATTCTTCTGTCGTGAGAAAATCTAAATCGCGAGAACGGCTATGTCCCAATTGGAGCGCGAGCCCGCTCCCCCCGGCCAGATAAAATTTTAAAATTTCTATTTCATTGTTCAGAAATTCAAGTAATTTTAGGGCCTCTTCTGATAGACAGTCTTCGCACACTTTATTCCATCTGCTCGTAATAGGTATGCCAATAGATAAAGGTCTTTTTCTCCAACCCCCTCTTATTTTTGACCACATCTCTTATCAGAGAATCTGGATATACCCGACGCAGCCAGTTGACTGCTCTGGCATCACCAAAATTTAAAACGCGGCGGATGATATATCGGGAATGTCGGTGCAAGTCTACCTCGTCTTTCTTTGCATCCCAAAAAAGCTGTTTTATATAACCTGGTATCGCATCTTTCATAATTATATTAGAGGAGAAGAAATTCTTTTTCTTCTTTGCAGACGAAAGATGCCTTTTTGAACACGTTTTATCTCCTCCTATCGTCAGCGAGTATAGAACTTAGCAGGCGAAAATGTCAAGGAAGTGTCTGTGGTCTATACGTCAGTGACACTTTTAATACTTTTTAACCGGGCTTGTTCAGGTCAAATAGTCTTTTCGTCGATGTCTGGAGCTCACGGCACAAGTCATCTATAGGACTAAAAACTTAAAATTCTCTTAGGCATAAAGAGATTGACGTTGGCTACTACTGGAAGGATTAAAATGTGTCACTAATGTATCTGACCCAGCACAAGAAGCCTGAGGATAGCCCGACGCGGCCTGCATAGCCTCGTGAAGACAAAAGAAGGTCGGAAACGAAAATTGAACTTAGTTCTTTTGTTCATCGTTTATTTTTATGGAAAGGCTTCTTTGGGGTGAAAAATGAGGCAGAAGGTTACTTTTTTTAATTTCAGGGTAATATTTTGGACCGCGGTCTTAGCCAGCGCATTTTTTTGGAGTTTGGTTTTGCTCGACAAAGCCATGCAGGGGATGAAGTCCCAGACTCAGAGGATAGCCGCGAGCCATCTTTTCCTTGCCCTTATAACTCTTCTCATTTTAGCCCTTCTGCCAGGAGGAGGGCTGGCCAATTGGGGGTTGAATTTCAAGAATTGGTCGAAAAACCTTGTGTCTGGGCTTATCCTGGGAATTAGCGTGGGGGTTCTGTTTTCGTTATTTTCTTACGGGTGGAGTATAAGCAGCTGGCATTTTAGCCAGCTGGCGGCCCAGCTCCATAAAACGGAAACACTCATAATGCTTTTTTCTCAGTTGTTGCTGGTGGGGACAAGCGAAGAATTGTTTTTTCGGGGGTTACTCACCACCTGGCTTATGAAGTGCTATCCTTCTCGCTTGGCGGGATTGTCGGTGGGAGTGGTTATAGTGGCCATTTTGTTTGCTCTGGTCCAGTTCTACAAATTGCTCTTTGGTTTCCCTATGGGAAAAGTACTTATTTTTATGCTTGGAGCTTTATTTTATGGGCTTCTCCTGGGAGGGATATATCAAAAGACTAAAAGCCTTCTGGCGCCTGTCATTATTCACAATCTCGCGAATTCTGTGATGTTCTTAGCCGGCTTAGGGATTTAAAAAAGGATGGGAAAATACCCTCAGCGATTTTGTTAGAAAATCAGCCTTGGCGCCATGGCCGGCCTACTGGCCGAGGCGTCTTAGCTCCAAAACCATTCTAACTATCGCCGGCCAAGGTCGAAGCGGTCCAGATTCATGACCTTGTTCCAGGCCCGGATAAAATCATGGATAAATTTCTCCTGCCCATCATCGCTTGCATAGACCTCGGCTATTGCCCTGAGCCGGGCGTCATGACCAAAAATCAAATCGACCCGGGTCGCTGTCCATTTAAGTTGACCTGTTCGCCGGTCGTAACCTTCAAAAAGATAATTGTCCGCGGATTTTGACCTCCACACAGTCTTCATATCGAGAAGATTAACAAAGAAATCATTGGATAATGTTTCAGGACGAGTGGTGAACACACCATAATCTGATTTCTGGTAATTTGCCCGTAAGACCCTCATCCCGCCAATAAGAACCGTCATTTCGGGGGCAGTTAGATTCAGCTGATAGGCTTTATCTAACAGTAATTTTTCCGGCGACTCACGGAATTTAGTTTTCAGATAATTTCTGAAGCCGTCATATTTAGGTTCTAAATAATTATAGGTTTCAATATCTGTTTGCTCCTGGGTGGCATCGACGCGTCCTGGAATAAAAGGAACGGTAACTTTGAAACCAGCTCTCTTGGCTGCTTCCTCGACCGCAGCGCAGCCTCCCAAAACAACAAGGTCAGCCAGCGAGACCTTTTTCCCTTCGGTTCTGGCATGAGCTTCATTGTATTCACGCTGTATATTTTCAAGTATATTGAGGACCTTGCTCAATTGTTCAGGCATGTTAACTTCCCAATCTCTCTGCGGTCGCAGTCTGATGCGGGCTCCATTAGCTCCACCACGTCTGTCGGTGTTTCTAAAAGTTGAAGCTGCTGACCAGGCTGTGTAAACAAGCTCCGAAACGGTAAGACCTGATGAAAGTATTTTCTTTTTTAATTCCTCGATGTCCTTTTCTTCAATGAGCGGATGATTTACTGATGGCAATGGTTCGTGCCAGGGCTCTATCTCTTCTGGTATGTCAGGTCCAAGCCATAATGCCCGTGGTCCAAGATCCCGATGGGTTAGTTTAAACCAGGCCTTGGCAAAGGCTTTGGCAAACTCTTCAGGCTGTTGCGAAAAGCGGCGAGCTATTTTTTCATAAATAGGGTCAAATCGTAGGGCAAGGTCAGTAGTTAACATGGTTGGTTTATGCTTTTTATTTGGGTCGAAGGCATTGGGAATAATTTCAGGGGCATCTTTGGCTACCCATTGATACTTACCAGCTGGACTCTTGGTGAGCTCCCATTCGTATTTAAAAAGATTTTCCAAAAAGCTAATACTCCACTTAGTTGGAGTAACCGTCCATGTAACCTCTAATCCGCTGGTAATTGTGTCAGGTCCTTTCCCGGGGCCAAACCTGCTTTTCCAGCCGAGTCCCTGTTCTTCCAAAGAAGCGGCATCGGGTTCTGGACCCAAATATGATTCGGGGGCAGCACCATGGCATTTTCCAAAAGAATGGCCGCCGGCAATAAGAGCCACTGTTTCTTCATCATTCATTCCCATTCTTTTAAATATCTCCCGAATATCTTTGGCCGCTGCCACGGGGTCGGGATTTCCACCCGGCCCTTCGGGGTTAACATAGATCAGGCCCATCTGAACGGCTGCATAGGGCATTTCAATTTCACCCCTTTCATTTCTTCGCCGGTCTTCTAACCACTCAGCTTCTTGACCCCAATCAATACTTAAATCGGGTTCCCACCAATCTACGCGGCCGCCCGAAAAGCCATAGGTCTTAAAACCCATGGATTCAAGAGCCACATTTCCCGCCAAGATGATCAGATCAGCCCACGAAATTTTTCTGCCATATTTCTTTTTTATAGGCCAAAGCAGCCTTACAGCTTTATCTAAATTCACATTATCTGGCCAGTCACGTAAGGGAGGAAAGCGAATCTGTCCGGCATTAGCCCCTCCGCGTCCATCGGCAATGCGATATGTACCTGCACTGTGCCAGGCCAGACGAATAAACAATCCTCCATAATGGCCAAAATCTGCTGGCCACCAATCTTCTGACTTGTTCATCAGCTCCTTGAGATCTTTTTTGAGTTCTTCGAGATTAAGGCTTTTAAATTCTTCGGCATAGTTGAAAGCCTTACCATAAGGATTGCTCTCAGGTGAATTTTGATAGAGTATCTTTAAATCCAATAAATCAGCCCATTTTTCCCAAATTGATTTCTTTTGAATAGTGGTTTCTTTTTTGACCTTATTCATGTTAACCTCCAAAAAAATTCCTGACCCGAAAGGCCTCTATTGATCAAAAAATTATTTTTTGCATTGGTCACAAATCCCGGCAAAGACAATTTTGGTATCAACGACGGTAAATTGATTAGCCAATACGGGCGGAATATTAATTTCTTCCAGGCGTTTATCGTAAACATCAATAATCCGGTGACACTTCAGACAATGGAAATGGTGATGCCGCTCCATGATTCCATCATACCGCTTAATATCTTCATAATCTTCCACCAGCCGAGCTATACCCGTTTCAACCAATTTTTGAAGCGTTCTATTAACAGTATCAAAAGATATATGGGGAAACTTCTTCTTGATTCTCTGATATATCTCTGTGGCTGAAGGATGGTCATTAAGCTTTATAAGTTCTTTATATATTTCAACCCTCTGAGGCGTGACTTTAAGACCATTTTTTTTGCAGGCTTCGATGAAAATATCCAAGGAATTATCGGTCTGTCCCTTTTTCATATTTATTATTATATAAGAATAATTCCTATTTGTCAAATCAAAAATATTCTATCTTAGAGAAGAAGGAAAGACGGACATGGTCTTGATAACAATCAAAGCTGATATAAATACTCTGGTAGCTGAAAACTATGAGCTTGTAGCCAGAGAAATTCTAAGCTGAGAACAAGACAAAATATTCCCCTTCGACTGCCTTGGCCGTTGGTGGGATAAAGGTGAAGAAATCGGCTTGGTCGCTGTTAACGCAAAGGAAAAGAAAATACTTCTGGGAGAGGCTAAATGGAGCGATAAACCAGTTGGTCTGAAAGCCCTGGAAGATTTAAAAAGAAGGGCACACCTGATTGACTGGGAGCGAGGTAAAAGAAAGGAATATTATTGCTTATTTTCAAGAGGCGGCCTTACAGCAGCTTTGCTTAAATAGGTCTTTGAAAAAAGGTCTTTTTATTCTATAAAGATAAACTGATATAAAGCCCAATTCTGCTAGGAGCGATTATTGTGGGCCGCGGAAGATGGGCCATATAAAAAAACTTGGACCAGAGAAAGTCCCCAATCTTGTATCGCGATTCATCTTTATAAATGGAAGTATTTTGTACGCTACCATGTTACGTAGAATTAGAATTCCGGAGCGATTCCTCGGAGCTAACAGCTTTTATTATAAGACCTCAAACGCAACTAACAAAACCGGTATCAAAACCATAAGCCTTGGGTCTTTTCGCCAGCACTCTCCTGCCTTCGCCATGAAATGGCCTTACTGGATAGATGGCCAAGGAAATGCTCAAGGCCTCAAGCTAAGTTTTTACAGTCGACCGGCTTAAGGCTCATGAGATTTGAATTCTTTAATTAGCCAAAGCCTACCCATAAAAGTCCTGTTCTTGGGCTGTTATTCTTTTTGTTAAGTCTTTTGGTTGGATTTTTCGCCGCTCTCGCCAAACTTGAAATTTAAAGACGCTTTAACTTATCATTGGTGAAAAGAGGTAAGAGTGGATATTTGAATAATCAAGTGGCCAAAAGATTATTCGTTTTCATCTTCTTTCTTTTCTCCATCATAATTTTTTCTTTTCAGGCGAAAGAATTAACTCCTTCGTTTCCTCTTTTTCGCTCTCTCTATCAGTGGGAGCCGCTCAAAGAATCTGAAGGGTTCAATAGGGTCATAGCAAAAGCATCAATTTACCCAACGACTGGCCCTTTTCAGGATGGGAATATTATGGCTTTTTCGGTTAGGGAACGAACGCTCGTTGTCGTCAACCTTGATAATGGGAAGGTCATTCTGGAAAAGGTGTATCCAGAAAAATGTATAGTGCATGCAGTTCGGAACGGCTATATTTTTTATTACGTTGGTCAACCCAACCAAACCTTGGTTTTATCTGTTGCCAAAAATCAAGAAATTTATTATCCGGGAAGGCTTACTCTTGTGACCGAGAAAGGATTTTTAGTAACCGAGGAGAAGGGAACCCTTCATGTCTATGACCCAAATACAAGAGACTGCCTCTTCAGCCAGCCCGGACAAACCTCGCTCCATCCTGTTCTGGCTCTTGGAGACCTTATTCTTTTACCGACTTGCGATTCTCGCCATAACTTTGCGGGATATATCGCCTTTTCGCCCGAGAGAAGAAAGTCCTTTCGTTTTAATTACCTTGATCAAAGTAATCTTCATTTTCCAGAATACTCTGGCCATTCCTGGCCAGAAAGATTCGGATTTCCCCGCGGCCCCCTCCCCATTCTCCACCAAGAGGGAAAAGATACTTTTCTGGAGCTTATCGATTTAGAAGGCCAGGTGCTTTGGCGTAAATCTCTTGCCTCTTTTAACGTAGAGGTAGCTTCGCGGCTTTCTCCATCTCCTCTTTCCGTTTTTGATTATACTGGAGAAAAGATACTTATTGCAGTCGAGGGGATAATGTCGGCAGATAAAGTGAGGGGATCTTTTCATTTTTTTATTATTGATTACAAGGGGAAATGTATTCGCTTAGGCGCCTTTTCGGCCCACTTGGCGAATAAAATTTTTGGGGCTTTCATTGAAGATGGCTCTGTGGCCATTATCGAAGGAAGCGCCCCGGATACGGTTATTTTTCACGTCTTTTCAGCCGATGGCCGCCTTCTTCATGAAGGTCCCCTCTGGCCGAATCTTTCCTCTCCCTGGTGGAGTCGGGTCATAGAGGGGAAAGAGCTCCTTCTTTTTCGGAGCCAGATTTTTTTACGCTACAGTCTTCCCCGGGGGGAACTTATTGGTGTTTATCCCTTTCCTGAAGGCTTTGACCCTTATCTTGATAAATCAACCAGTGTCATTGTCCATAAGGGAAAGGCCTTTCCCTTCCTGGCTAACCAATTAGGGAAAAGTGGGGGGATTGAAAAACCGTCTCTTGTTTCGTTTAGTCTTTTTGAGGAAAGCTGGCCTCTTCCTGTGGAGCTGGTCTCGGTGTCGCCCCATGGAGGGACCCTTTATGAGGTTTTTGAAGACCGGCCCACCGAACTTCGCTTCCGGACTCTTTCGAGCCTTGAATCAGCCCTTCAGGTGGCAGTAGGCGAGGGGTCCATAACAAGGATGGCTAAAGAGACCACTTTTCAGTGGCAAACTCCCGCCCTTAGTCAGGGCAAGCCAAAAAAGGTAGACTTAGTGGCCTCCTTAGGACCTGCCCGCCGTGTCTTTCCTATGACTGTGGTTCCTTTGGCCAATCCCCTAATCCTTGAAGTTGAAGAATGGTATGAGGGTCAGTACCTGGTTGTGTCCTGGACTCTCAGGAACTCTTCCCCTGCTAATATCTCTAACCTCAGCTTCAATTTTGAGACCACAAACCTCGAATTTTCTCATGGTAATCCTTCACCCGAGAGTCTCAAGATTATTAAGGAGGGAGAAACCCTCTATGGGAAACTCTACTTCAAGCGGCTCTTTGAGGGAATGAAGGTTACGCCACATTGGAACGGATATAATGTAGCGGTGTCGGGGAAGCTGCGCGTCGGTTTTTCGCGGGGAGAGGTAGAAGCTTCCTTCGGTTCACCCTTCGATATCCCGCCCGTCTATGCTTTCAAACTCGGAATTCATGACCCCGTCGTTAAGCGGCTCCTGGCAGTTGACACCATCCAACCATATCTTCGCATCCTTAGCGAGGGAGGAGAAGATATTACCCAGAAGCTCCGAATACAAAAGTTCAGTGACTCCTTGCTTTTGGTGGGGAATATCGCGCCAGGTATTCCGGGCTCTCCGCTACGCCTGCGCGTGGTCTGGGAAACGCCGCTGAGGTCCTTTAAAGTCCAGGAGGGGACTTCATGGCGCGAGGGGAAAATTGAGCCTCAATTTGAGACTTTATTAGCGCCACCGCTGCGGGCAGAAGGCGTAGTGGAGGTCTTTTTCCCGGAGAATTCAGCCTGGGAATTCGGCCGCTGGAAATATGACCCAAGGTATTATGAGTTGCGGCTTCCGGATAATGCTTCCCCTCAGGCCGATTTTGTGTTTTCCACGGACGAGATGCACTATTTCAGGACTACTATATTTGATGCCAGCCCTTCAAAAGACCCGGACGGGGTGATTGTGGATTATTGGTGGTGGTCGCAAAAGCCTGTTTTTCCTGATACCCATGCTAAAAAGTTCACCCATGCCTTTTCATCTCCCGAGGTCATCTCGGTGACCCTTCAGGTAACCGACGACCGCGGTGAAACGGCGCGCAAAACAAGCGAGGTAGCGGTTGATGCTACTCGAACCATTGGCGGGAGAAGCGTCACCATGCCCCCTGCCTTCGTAAGGTCAAAGGAGGTCAAGTACGAAGTGGAGGTTCTGACGGGGGATTATGAGAGTGCAGGAACCGATGCCCATGTGTTTCTGGCTCTCTATGAAAAACCAGAACGCGAGGGCGTGGTCTATGGCTCAGGAGTAATGGAGCTCGCTTCGCCGCTTAATCTCTTTGAGCGAGGTGAAAAGAACCTATTCTGGGTTCGAGGAAGAGAAATAACGACGCTCGACCACATGGCCCTCCTCCACGATAACTCCGGCAGCCGCCCTGGTTGGTACGTAGTGGGACTTAAAGTGAAAGACACATCATCAGGGAAAGAGTGGGTTTTTCTCCCCGACCGCTGGCTGGCGCTCGATGAAGCCGACCACAAAACCTATGGGGAGTTCCAGCCGCTGAGTTCGGTCTATCCAGCTGGGATAGTGGTTGAAGGCGACCGGAATTCCTACAATCTAATTGAACTGAGCGAGGATGTCTTTGTCCTTCCGCAGGGAACGCAGAAATTTTACTTCACCTGCGGCGATGGGTCGAAAAGGATGGAGGTGTATCGGGAGAATGGGACGCTGGTGGGCAACCAGGAGCCCTCTGGAAAAAAGCGCATCGCACCCTATCTTACTAGGAACGAATGGGGAGTGGAGTTCTCCGCTTCAAGCCTCACCCGTCCTGAGCGCTTCGCACTCAAGACCCGGAGCGGGAACTCCCTAACCGAAAAATGGGTCTGGGTCTTCCCTCCCGTGTGGTCCGATTACCGTCAAGCGGCGCTACAAGCTTCAATCCTCTATCAATTAAAGGGAAAGACCGATGTTTTCCTCTGCGCTCAAAAAGTTCAGACTTACCTCGCAGGGCTTAAGCCGAACGTCATTGCCGCCACCTTACCTGCGATTGATTATGGAGTCAGTTCCCTGTCTATTTTCGGACCCTCTCCTCGAAGCCTGCTTATCCGAGCTCTGTCGACGAACCTCAGCAATTATCTGGCCAATCAAAAAATTGTCATAAGCCAGCTATCTGGGGGGGCAAGTTCCGGATTGATTTCAAACGTCTTTAGCCTTTTGACCTCCCTTTATAGGGCCACTGAGTGGGCGCTCAAACTTCCTCAAGTTTTAGGAAGCTCCGTCAGTGAAGTGTATAAAGTAGTTCTTCTCGAGTATCTGGGTAAAAATGACCTTACTCTGCAGCAAATAGATTTACTCCTCCAGAAAGCTAAAGAGCTGGTAGAAACGGTTATAAAAGCTTTCGAGGCCAATAATCCCTCAAGCTGTGCCCTGGCGCTGCGTCAACTCCGGACTCTGGTTGTCGGCAACAACCCTTCAAGCACTAATCTAAGTGGTCACCAGATTAGCTATGCCAATCTTGGGGTCGAGGATAAAAACCCTCTTCCAGCTGATTATCCTCTGGCCATCCTTATATCCAGCGAGATGATGGGCCTCCAAAACTGGCGCCAAAACGGCCATCCAGCTTATGAGATGGAAGAAAACCGAAAATGGCTTAATCTTATTCCTTACAACAAGGTTGAGGCCACCAATAGAGCGCTTGATGTCTTTGAGCCTCTTTTTGAGGTGATAACTCAGGTCGCCGGTCTTCTGGTTAATGTCTGCCTTTTAGAAATAAAATAGCTTAAGCCGACTACATCATTTTGCTCTCCTTAAAATTTCTGAAGTTTCCGAATTTGCATAAAAAATTAGGCTTTGTCCCAGAGTTACGTGATGGCATTTGACATTGACATAGAAGAAGGGCTACAACCTTCAAGATCAGTAACTCTCAGAAAAGGAGGTGTAGCCCTCTGGACGACCTTGAAATTAAGATCGTCCTCACCTACAGGGTACCAGAAAAAGGCTTGAACTTCAACAGTCTTTTGCGTGGTCTTGACCAGGATAAAGACAGGCTGATGCGGCAGGTTCTCCTGGCAATTATGAACGCGCTGGAAGAGAGGGCCATAGAGGATTACAAGAAGGCTCACCCAGGAAGATATTGGAGAAACGGCCGGCAGCCGCGTCCGAGGAAGCTTCAAACCTCCTTTGGGCCGATTCGTTACCACCTAGCTCAGGTTTATGACCGGGAGAAAAGGGAGGTTTTTTGTCCATTGGTGAGGAGGTTAAGGATTGAGGCTTATCGGCAGTACCAGCGGGAGGCGATGGAGGCAGGCATAGGCCAGCTGATTCATCTTTCTTATCGGCTCGCAGGGGCGGAGGTGCGTCGGATTCGTGGTCATGGACCAGCGAAAAGTACCCTTTATCGCTTCTTGCAGGAGATAGCTGAAGGCTATGGTGAATGGCCGTCTTTCAAGCATCGTTGTTTTCGTTTTTTGATGGTCGACGGGACGAAGGTGAATTTGCAAGGGAGGAGAGGTGGCTCTGAGGGCAAGAGGGAGATGCGCTGGGCTCTGGCCTCTGAGGGGGTAGGCCGACCCTTTGAACTGGTTGGCTTTTGGGTAGGGAAAGATTGGGCCTTTATTCGTCGGGAGCTGGAAAGTCGTTTTAAATACAAGGGATTGAGGGTTCTTTTCTCTGACGGCGGGCCTGGGATTGAAGCGAACCTTCTTGTGAGCTGGATGGAGCAACAGCGATGCATCTGGCATGGCAAGAGAGATTTTTTCTATCTTCTTTTCCAGGAGGGATTGAAGAAGAAGGCCCAAGGGCCATATCGCCAGCTGATAGAGAATAATCCGCTGTTTTTTCTGCGGAAACAACAGCTGGAGCAGTTGGGGCGTGGAGATAGGCCGGTGGTGGAAAAACTGGTAAGAATGATTAAACGAAGTTTTAAAGAGCTTCTGGCTTCTCTTCCGCCTGATAAATATCCGAAGGCGCGCACCTATATGGCCAATTTCTACCGTCATGCCCTTTTATTTTTTGATTACTGGTTAAAGGGAAAGGGATGGCTGCCGCTCAACACCAACCTTATCGAGGCGGCCTTCAGCCGGCTGGTCAATAGAATAAAGCACATTGGTCGAAGATGGAGTGAACGAGGCCTGATTAACTGGCTTCGCCTGGCCTTTCGCAAAATCTTCTATCCTGAGCTTTGGCGAAAACTGTGGAATCAATATCTCCGTCTAAGTAAGATGCTAAAATTGATCTCATTGAAAGTAGAATATAGGTGGGTTTTAAATGCTACCACGTAACTTTGGGACAAAGCCTAATAATAAATCTTAGACCGAGGGAAAGTCCTTAATCTTATCTCGCAATTCATCCCTTCCAGCTAATTGTTTAATGGAAGACGACATTTTTTTCTCTTGAGTGGGCTTCGCCTTAAGCATGGGTACCTTCACCTGCGTCTCCAGTACTCCCAGAAGCTTTACCAGCCACTTTAATATCGATTTTAATTAGTAGGTTCTCCAACGAAAATCTCGTTTACCATCTGCCCCAAATGCCTCATAATCTTCTTGATGCATCGTAAATAAAAGTCTCCTTTCTTAAAGGTTTCAGTCTTAAAAGGAGAGTTTATGATAGCTCAATCCTCTGGAGCAAATTGCCACCAATTTTGGCCACCTGCCCGAACTGAAAGTAACATCTCAAGATTTGATGAGAATCTAAATTTGATTAGAAATAGAAAAATGCGGGAAGTCCTACACTTTTCCTAATTTTTGTTGAAGGTAGTATTTGTGATGCCTTTTCTTGTTTTTATTGAATTATAATATAATTAATGAGGGCGATATCGGATGGAAAAAGCGCTCAGAGTAATTGAAGAGATGACCCGTTTGGGGATAATTAAGGCTTATGCCATCGGAGGCGGGATTGCCGCCACCTATTACATCGAGCCTATCCTGACCTATGACCTGGACATTTTTTTTATTCCGGTCAAAGAAGGCCTGGATGAACTCGCTCCTATTTACGATTTTGCCAGAAAACACGGCTACGTTGAAGAGGCCGAAGCTGTCATTATTGAGGGTTTTCCTGTCCAATTCATTCCTGCTTATAATGAGCTCGTCCGCGAAGCGGTGTCCGAGGCGATTACTGTAAAGTATCGCGATATTGAGGTCAAACTGGTGAGGGCAGAGTACCTGACAGCGATTGCCCTGCAGACAGGCCGGGCGAAAGACCGGGAGCGAGCCCTCCGTCTCCTGGAGAGTGAAGCCGTTGACAGAGATATACTTACCAGGATCCTTAAGCGGCACGGATTATTGAAGAGGCTAAGTAAGCTTAAGGGGAACAGCCATGATAAATAAGTCTGCAGAACGCGTTTTTGAAAAGAAGCGCCAACGCCGGCGCCGGTTAGCAAAATTACCGTTTGAGAAGAAGATCGAGATCATCGTCGAGCTCCAGCGGGTGGCTACCGCTATCAAGAATGATAAACAACACAAGGTTTGGCCAATTTAAATTTGATTGGATAAATAAAAACCGCTGGCCTTTTTGGATGGGAGATGAATTGCTATATTATATAATTTTTGGGCGAGGTTCTTTTAAGGCAAAAGGGGAGTGAAACACTCCTAGAAAACTGGATAGGAGAATAAGGTTAAAATTGGCTTGCCATAACTTTTAAGCAGCTATGGAGTGCTGTCCCCACGGTGGTTTTGTTCTTATCTGCGAAGACTCAGAACCCTATCGGCAAATAGAGAAAACGGAAAAGAAAAAAACTGGAAAATAGCCAAAGCCAAATCGCCTTAGTTTTGTCGGGAGTTATTAATTAATTTTAGAGACGACCGCTCAGAGATTTCAGAAATTATCAGGAGGTTTAAGGTGAGAGGATTTTATGGAAGACATTGTGGACATGGCTCCGGCTCGGGCTTCGGACCCGGCTGGTGCCATGATTGGCCAGGCAGAATCCAGGAGCCAGAGAGCTTCATCTACCTTGGTCCTTGCCGCTGCGGAACGGCTCCCCGCGCCTTTTGGCAGGACAGAAAGACCGGCCGCCTTTTCCGCGGTTTCCCCGGGCCCGGTTACAATTGGAAATGGAGCGAGCCCACTACTCAAGACCTGCGCTAAGAGCTTGATCGGCTGAAAAAGGAAAAAGAAGACTTGGGAAAAAGAATCCGGGACTTGGAAGAAGAAATAAAGAAAAAAGAAGCCGCCCAGGAAAAGAAATAACCTGAACCCAAATTTTATGTTTGTTATAATAATAACTTATATAAATAATGATGAGGAAAATTGAAAAAAGTCGGCATTATCATCTGCGGGCGTTATCAATCCTGCGGCGGCGGCAAGTGCTTCCGCTCCGTTCGGGAACGGGTCGGTGGCTTTGCGCGTTATCCCAAAGATGAACCTGTTGAAGTAGTCGGTTATTCTTACTGCGGCGGTTGCCCCGGAGGCAATGTGGAATATGTTCCTGAAGAAATGGTTAAAAATAGGGCTGAAGTAATTCATTTGGCCACCGGGCTGGTCGTTGGCTATCCTCCCTGCCCCTATATTCGCCAGCTCAAAGAATTCATAGAAACACGTTATAAAGTTCCGGTGGTTATAGGTACCCATCCTATTCCATTAAAATATCTGAAAATCCACGAGCAGCTGCCCTTCTGGAAAGAGATGAACATGGAGGAACTGGCCGGCGATTTGCTTAAAGAAGACAGAAAAATTATGGAAGCTTATAACTGATTTTAAGGATTATCGCTCTCAATTCAAAAGCTGGCAGGGCAGAGGGAAAGAATTGGCCCACGACATTCATTTCCAGGCGCGGATCTTGACGCCATCTTCCTTTACGAGATTTCCCACGAACTTAAACATCCAGAAGAGTTGGTAAAAGAATTACAACGGGTCTTAAAGCTTGGTTAAATTCTATCATTTAGCGACCATCACCTTAAAGAAAAACACTTCTTGGCTGTCATAACCAGAGATAATTTATTCAGGTTATTGAAGAGGGGCCAAAAAACCTATAATTTCCAGAAAGTCCTTAGCGGGCTTCAGCGTTAATTAGAGATGGATGACTGGGGCCTTTTGATGGTCCGGCGACATGGTCTTCGGTTGACTGGCCTGCTGGTCTTGAGTTAAGCTCGGCTGCGAGGGAGGAGACAAACATGATAACTCGAAATAATCGAACATCCTTGGCATTAATCTTGACAGTGTCGGCGGCTGTTATCGTAGCCCTTCTGACTCTATTACCTGCCTGCCGAAAAGAGGGCCGGCAAGAGCCTGAGGCCATCTCCCTCTTGGGGAAACCTCTCTATCGAACACCTGCCGAGGGTGAGGTCCTATCGAAGCTTGAAGCTGGCCTCCGTGACGCCGCGGCCAAGCTCGAGGCCTCCCCAGACGACCCAGAGACTGTGATCCTCTACGGTCGTGCCCTGTCGGCGCTCTGGCGCTATCACGACGCCATCGACGCCTACACAAAAGGGATTGCCGCCCACCCGGACCACGCCCTGCTCTACCGCCACCGTGGCCACCGCTACATCTCGGTGCGTGAGCTCGACAAGGCCGTTGCCGACTTGGCCCGGGCTGCCGAGCTCAAAGACGACGAGTTCGACATCTGGTATCACCTCGGACTGGCCCATTTCCTCCGGGGCGAGTTCGGACAGGCAGAGGAGGCCTACCGGCATTGCCGGCAGGCCGCCCGAGACGACGCTTCGATTATCGCCGTCTCCAACTGGCTCTATCTGGCCTTGATGCGCCAAGGTAAGGCTGAGGAGGCCGCAGCGGTCCTCGAAGGCATCCGAGAGGACATTAACCCAGGCGAGAACGTCGCCTATTTCAACCTCCTGCTCTTCGACAAGGGAATAAAGACCCAAAGCGAGCTCGAAAAGGCGGCCGAGGCGTCAGACCTTGATAGGGCCACGATAGGTTATGGCCTGGCCTGTCGGCTCCTCGTCCGCGGCGAGAAGGAGAAGGCCTTCGACATGTTCCGTAGGATCGCCGACCTCCCTTATTGGCCGGCCTTCGGCGTCATCGCCGCCGAGGCTGAGCTCTTTAGGGCCCAAAAGCCAGGGAGGCAATGACGGACATGCCCCGCAAGAACTTATCCCCCTTATGAAGCGGAGGACCTTAGAATCTCTGCTCTCCGAGCTCTTCAAGCGCAAGGTCTTCGCTGGCCTCCCTCACCAGAGGCTCATCTCTTTTAAGACCGCCACTTTTCTCAGGAGAAGAGGTGCGGGCGATTTCTGGACCATTTAATGCTTTGGGTGGATTCGCGGAGATGCGCTATGCCTTTAACCTGTTCTTGACAGTTAGCGTAAAAAATGTTTGCGATTTATATTCTCTTGCCTGGTTGAAAAAGAAAAGTGTCGAAAAGAGGCTCGCTCCACTGTCATCGCCAAGAACGAAACGTTTATTCTTTTTCTAAGCAAAGGCAGCGGTTTCGCCATTTATTTTTACCATAATGTCTTTTAATTCGGCATTAATTCCGGACTTTTTAATTGCCTCCTGGGCGATATGAACAATGCCGAAACAACAGGGAACTTCCATATGGGCAACAGTAATCGATTTTGGTCTATTTATTTTGATAATTTCGCTTAACTTTTCAATATAGCTATCAATATTCTCATCAAGTTTGGGGCAGAGGATAATCACCACCTTGTTTTTAACGAAGTCTTCGTGGAAGTTGCCGTAAGCGAAGGGAACGCAGTCAGCACTCAACAATATCTCGGCTTGCTCCAGATAGGGGGCAAAGGGGCTGATTAAGCGAAGCTGAATCGGCCAGTTGGCAAGCTGCGACTCGACTCTTCCTTTGGTGGCCTTAATTTCTCTGTCCTTTTCTCTTTCTCTGTCTTTTTCTCTTTTTATCGACATGGACCGAGCCGACGGGCAGCCATGGGATTCCATCCGATGTCCATGGCCCAGCGGGTTTTCCAGGCCCTGTTCTCTAAGATAATCCAGAGCCTCCTGCAGGAGCTTTTTCTCTCCGTGCTCCTCCAGATGGTGCAAATGGGCGGCAATAACCTTCGGACCATGTTGGACAATTCTGGCCATGACTTTTCGTTCGTCATAGGGCTCGGCTTCCCTTTCGACAATTTCAATTGCGCCCAGAGGGCATTCACCGATACAGGCTCCAAGGCCGTCGCAGAAAAGGTCAGAAATTAATCTTGCTTTACCGTCGATGATTTGGAGGGCCCCTTCAGGGCAGTTGGGAATGCATTGGCCGCAGCCGTTACACAATTCCTCGTTGACCTGAATAATTTTTCTTCTCATGACTTATCTCCCTAAAAAGAAATATTTAAAAATCAAGTCTATTCTGCCTCGGGTGATAAGATATTTGCCTGAAAATCTCATCATTTTTCGCATGAATTGCCGGTGTCCGTCGGAATAACAAATTGTCGGACATTTTTTGCAGGCGGGCTTGGGAAAATAAGGGCAAAGAATCCTTTTTACGGCAGCATAGTAAAAGTGCCGCTCGCATTCGACACATAACAACAGCTGTCTCTCGAAATATTTTTTTAAGATACCCCGGCCTTCCACCTTCTCTTTATCCTTGCTCCCATGAACGCCAGAACAATATATCTGGAAGAAAGAGGCTAAGGTGCTTATATCCTTTTTAACGGCTCTTTCTTGTTTATCATTCATTTTAAATCTTCATTCTTAATCAAATATTGCCCAAGTTATTGCCTTGAAACGGATGAAGTTAGAAGCGAGGGTGAATTCGAAGGACAATCTATCTTGATGTCCTTTTCGGCCAACCTTAAATTCAACAGCCGGCAATAATGGGGCTTTTGGCTCTGGGGAAATTTATTTTTTTCAAAATTATCACAGGCGACACAGCTTCTTAGAATCTTGATATCTCCCTGTTCTTTTAATTTTCTTAATAACTCAACCAGAAAAAGATAAACCGCTTCCTTTTTCTTCGGAGGAAACTGATTTAATAAAGTTAGCAACCATTTTTCATAGCTTTCGACCTCGCGCGTCAGCTGACGGCCTTTCTCGGTCAAACGGAGGAACTTAATCCGGCCATCATTTTCACCTAATTCTTTCCGGATATACCCCCTTTTTTCCAGGCTGATGACCGCATCGCAAACCGTAGCCTTGGTTAGGGAAAATTCCTGGGCTAAATTGCTTATGGTGCAAAGCCTGGCCGGATGTCTCCAGATATAAAGAAAAAATTGGGCCATAATCGGCGACAAGCGGTGGTTTTGGGCCACTTCCCAGAGCTGCGATTTTAGCGCCGCCGCCAGCTTCTCTAAGGCCTGAAAGATGTTTCGTTCTAAATTATCCATAGCCTAAATATTTAGTTAGGATTCCTAACCATTATATCCTTACGGCAATTAATTGTCAAGAGGGCTTGCCTTTTGCTAAGCGGTTTCCCCTTTCATTTTTATTGACCCTCTTTCTTCAAGTTTTCGGAGTTAAAAAATGCTGGTTGCTCCAGCGTTTTCATCCATGCCAACAATCTTGTCCCTCTCCAATTCTGTCTTCGATCCTTAGCCGCAGAAACCAACAGCAATCCCTTCTCCCATTTTGATTTAATCGACTTAGCAAGAAAAGTATTGCCCAAATCTTAGCAGAATTAATATAAGCAGAATTAATATAATAAGATTTAGAACAAACCTTGGATAACTATGGGATTTGCAAGCCAAAGATGAACGTTTTTTTGTTTTCATATAAAAAGCCTCTAAAGGAATTAAAATCATGAAAAAGAGTATAGGCCGAAGAGATTTTTTAAAATCTGTTATCGGCGGGATTCCGCTTCTTACCCTTGACTGGGATTCGCTTCCCCGTAGCCGGGAGAAAACGGGTCGAAGCAGCGGCGACACGTAAGACGCCGTGATTATCGGCGCTGGACTCGGAGGGCTCAGCTGTGCTGCCGCTTTTGCCCGCCAGGGTTTTAAGCCTCTTGTGCTGGAACAGCATTCCACACGCGAAATGGCTTAGGCCGGTTATCAACAGCGAACTCGTATGCTTCACGGAATTCATAAAAGAACGGGGAGGAAGAGAAATAGGCGCTTAACGTTTCTTAGCTTATTGTTTGCTTTTGATTACAGGTTGGATTATTTGCCTTGCGGCAGGAATCGCCAAGACCAGTTCACTCGTCGTGCGGTTACTCTCCAATAAGGACCAGGTTTGATCGCTATGCCCTAAATAAATCTTACTACCCCATTCAGGATTGGATTCAACCCTAATGCGCTCCTTTTTAGCGGAGTCATTAAATGTCAGAAAAGTGGTCCCGCCTGTTGAAACCCTTAAATTTACGAGAACATTACCGTCATTATCCATCATTATCAAGTAAGGATATTTTTTGCCTTGAAAATCTTCTATGGCAAGACGCATTCTCTCTTTATTGAACTCTGGGTCAAAGAAGGACAGTTCTGGAAGACCCAGGTTGTCCGTTTTGAGCTCCGCAATTAGCTTATTACTTCCGTTAAGAATCTGCAGATGTTTTACTTGAAGAAGGTCAATTTTCTGTTTGATCGCCTCCTCCACCTGCTGGATATTTGGCGATTTAATCCGTTGAGTAACCTGGCTCTGCTGTTGGGCAAATACTGGGTTTAAATTGAGGACAAGAAAGGCCGCTAAAAGGCCTGATAAGGCGCCAATCCCAACAGACCAAAGAAGCATTTGGTGCTTTTGCTCCCTCATTTTATATCCTCCTTTTTTAAATTTTTATAATCGATAGCACTTTATCCAATTTTAAATCAAGATCTAAAATATAGCGGGGCAACGATTATGCCCGTATCGACATGCATAAGATAGAACCGCTCTTAGGTCGAGAGTCCGGCTAAATCAGCTGATTAGGAGCAGAAGATCAAGAGTCATGGTCGCCATTTTGCCAACAAAAGGTGAAACGGCCAATACTGGCCTAATATAAAAATTAAAATAGTTTTAAAATTTTTTAGAAAAGATATTGACAGATAGCGGGATGAGTGCTATTTATTTTATTGGCATCAGGAGAGGCCCTCGTTGAGGGTCCGGCAACCTGGGACGGACACCCAAGGTGCCAGCTCGCCGGTGGCGAGGATGCGGCCGTAGCCGATAATTCGGCTGAGAGAAGCGGCAACCAAGTGTCCGGGGCGTGAAAATAACCCGCTCGCCTGATGCCAGGTGAAGCGGGTTTTTTTGTGCCTGAATTTTCCCCTGGGCACGATTTCGCGCTCAGCCCGCCAACCGTTTCTCTCCCATCCTCCCCTGGTGAGTCAACCCAGTGAGCCTCCCTGAACTGAATTAATTTAGAGGAGGTATACCGTGTTTAAAAACAAGGAGAATGAAGAGGAAAAGGAACGTGATGATGAATTTGATGATGGAAGGGAGTTGAGTCAGGAAGAAGTGGAAGAATTTATAAGAAAAATGGAGAAAGAGCAAAAAGAGGAAGAAGACGAAAAAGGCGACCCGTATTATGAGGAATGGGAAGAAATTTTAGAGCAACTAAGACAGGAACAGATGAAAGGACTTGACGAGGGAGAATACGATATTGCATTTGAACAAAAAATAGAAGCAGCCAAACGGAAATTTTTTCTCATCAGTTCTGAATCGGTAGCCGAAGGGCATCCCGATAAGCTGGCTGACCGAATTTCTGACGCCATCCTGGATGA
>Ga0078972_1001220_pt1 | contig 99077 bp, 76 predicted proteins | sample YelNatPaOPGAMG01_FD_67568 | JGI IMG/M metagenome (GOLD analysis project Ga0078972, IMG submission 67568) | Hot spring thermophilic microbial communities from Obsidian Pool, Yellowstone National Park, USA - OP-RAMG-01 (SPADES assembly) (version 2) | ecosystem: Environmental > Aquatic > Thermal... | reverse complement strand
TTCAACATTCTTAAGAGTGAAGAGAGACGAAGTCTCCCGGAGACGGTGTCTCTCTTCGTAAAGTAAGGGTGGGCGGGCGGGACTACTAAAAGTAATCTGTGCTATGAAGCACAAGATTTTTTTAAATCAAACAGAATGAGAGTGTCCCCAAATTTGATTATCCCTAGTCATTCTGAACGAAGTGAAGAATCCCTCTGAACTTTTTGAGATTCCTCGCTTCGCTCGGAATGACAGCAAAGAGGTTAGAATTGACAGTAAAAAGGGTAGATAAATTAATTGTACAGATTACAAAACCGAATTGAAGAAATATGAAAAAAGTATTTAGTTTATTTTATACTATATTTATGAAAGTTGTTTTGTTAAAGGATATAAAAGGTTTGGGTAAGATAGGGGAGATAAAAGAGGTATCTGATGGATATGCGAGGAATTACCTCATAAAAAATAAATTTGTTCTAGAGGCTACCGAGGGCAACATAAAGTTTGTTAAATCGCACCTTGAGGAGCTTAAAAAGAAAAATGAAAGGAAGTTTGAGGATGCCAAAGAACTAAAAGAAGCGATAGAGGGAGTGGTCGTAAAAATAAAAGCAAAAGCAGGTGAAAACGGTAGACTTTTCGGTGCCATAACCTCAGAAGATATAGTAGAAGCGTTAAAGTTACAGCACAACATAGAATTAGACAAGAAAACTATAGAGATTGAATCGCCCATAAAAAATACCGGTAGTCATTCAATCAATGTTAGGCTTGGTATGAATGTAAACGCTAATCTCAAATTGGAGGTTGAAGGGGAATAAAAGGTAATGTATGGCAAACAGAATACCAAGAACAATGTCAACTCAACATCCTGACAATGCTACAATACCATTTTTTTCAAATAGTCCTGTACTTCAAGGTGAGGATGAAATAAAGGAAGCATATTATGCCTTTTCTTACTTAGGTGTTGACGAGGTGATGTGGGATGTTGAGGGGAAAGAGACGGATGAGTTTGTCATAAGAAAACTAATTTCAGATTATGGGGATTTTTTTAAGAAAAAGATTATAGGTAAAGATTTATTTATAACATTAAGGGTGCCTAATCCGAACTATGAGAGAGCTGAAGGTAAACTTCTTATAGAGACACTTGAGAGTATTCCGAGATCTTATGATACAGCACAAGTTTTTTACCAAGACCCAAAGATATCACCAATATTTGAAGTTATAGTTCCGATGGCTGATGTAAAGACCATCAATAGGATATATTATTACTACAAAAATATAGTAGTAGGTAAGGAAGGTAGAGAGTTCTGTGACGCTGAGAAAGACCTAAAGTTAAAAGATTGGATTGGAGAATTTAATCCAAAAAAGGTAAATATAATACCTCTCTTTGAAGATATTGACGAAATACTAAACATCCATGAAAATTTAAAAGAATTTTTGAAGGATAAACTTGACGAAGTAGAGTATCAGAGGGTATTTATTGCAAGATCAGACCCTGCAATGAATGATTCTTCCTTGAGCGTGGTAATAGCGATAAAGATAGCATTGGAAAACATTTACAGACTTCAAGAAGAACTAAAATTAGATATACACCCCATACTTGGTTGTGGTACAACACCATTTAGAGGTGACTTTTCACCTTATACCTATAGGTACATAATTGGGAACTATCCTAGTGTTACTACATTTACGATACAATCAGCCTTCAAGTACGATTTTCCCATAAAAGATGTACAAAGAGCAATTGAGAACATAAATATTTCCCCAGTAAAGCCTCCAAATCCTGTTGATTCAAAGGACATCCTCTTAAAAATAATGAGGAAAGTATCTGATGAGTACAAAAGGCAATTAAAAGAAATAGCATCTCTTATCAATAAGTTAGCGATATTCGTACCAAAAAGGAGAGCAAGAAAACTACATACAGGTTTATTTGGTTATTCAAGGCAGACAGATGAAGGGATGACTTTACCGAGAGTAATATCATTCTGCGCTTCTCTTTACTCAATTGGCTTACCACCTGATATACTAGGACTTAGTGCATTAGACGAAAGTGATATAAAATATGTCAATATCGTTTTTCCGAAATTTAAGGAGAAAATATCAGAGGTCCTATCTCTTTGGAATGAAGAGGTACTTGATATTCTACCAGCATCTATAAGGGCGGATATTAGAAAAGTTGTTAACATGTTTGATATCAAATTAAATTATGAACACAAAATGTTTTCTAGTGAACTAATAAAACGCATAAGGGACAATGTTTTTGATAGTAAGATAACAGAACTAATAACAACTTCAGGAAAAATAAGAAATTTTTTGGGATAACATTTTTCACAAAATTCTAAAAATCAAATTTGTGATACAGCCTCTAGTGGACGGGGTAGAATTATAGATTTCACTTAAGTTTTTCACAAAGTACTGATTAATTTGTTTAAAATTTGCGTAATGCTAGTAGACAAAGTGAGGGAAACAATAGAGAAATACAATCTTATAAGTAAGAATGACAAGGTAATAGTAGCTCTTTCAGGTGGTCCAGATTCAATGTGCCTTCTAGATATACTCAACAAACTCAAAAATGAGTATAGCTTATCGTTACATTGCTTATACCTAAACCACATGATAAGGGAAGATGCGATAAAAGATGAAGAATTGGTGAGGGACCTCTGTGATAGAATAGGGGTATCTATTTCTATTTACAAAAAGGATATACCGAAGGTATCTGAAAAACTTGGATTATCGCTAGAAGAGTGCGGTAGGATTGTGAGATACAAAGTGCTAAAAAGGGAAATGAAACTCAAGGGCTTTTCAAAGATTGCTACTGCGCACCACCTTGATGATAACATAGAAACATTTCTGATGAGGCAATTTAAGGGAACATCGTTGGGGGGGCTGAAAGTAATAAAACCCAAAAATGGACATATAATAAGACCTCTTATAGGTTGTACAAAGGGAGAAATCTTATCTTACATACAGTTGAGAGGGATACCCTTTGTAATAGACAAAACGAATTATGAAACGACCTATGAAAGAAATTACATAAGAAATGTTATTTTACCTGAAGTAGAAAAGAAATTCCCAAGTTACCGAAGGCATTTAGGTAACCTGATAGAAGATATATGGCAATTAGAAAGTGTAGTAGAGAAGTTGGCAAAAAATCTTACAAACAAAGCACTGGTGGAATTATCTAGTCATAAAGTTATCGTTGACATAGATAAATTGGTGAAAGTTGGGAATGAATTTCTGATAAAAGAAAGTATAAAAAATTTATTCAAATTTTTTAATTACACTCCAACGAGAAAACAAATTTCAATAGTCTATGAAGGGATTAAATGTAGAAGAGGAAACAAAGAATTATTAAAAACATCAAGATTAAAGGTTGTAAGAGAGTACAATAGGTTGTTAATACATAAACTGTTAGATGCTTCATTAACTCAACCCGTTCGATTGGTGGAAATCAAAGGTATAAAAATAAAAATTCGTGTTGGTGATGTAAAAATTGATGTAAGGGAAAATAATATGAGGAAAGTAGGGAAGCTGAGGCAGAAATTCTTAAATACTCTGTTAAGGGCATTGATGAGAGTTATAAAACCTCACAAAAGAGGGACAGAATTTATTACGAAAATTCTTTTGGGGGAAAATTTTTCTCTTCTCGATGAAGACATTTTGAGGGAAATACTTAAATATGAGAGTTTAAAGAATAGGTACTACATAGATTTGACAAACATTGGAAGTATTGAAGTGAGGAATAAAAGAGAAGGGGATTTCATGTATGTAAAGAGTGGCAGGAAGAAGATAAAAGACATAATAATTGACGAAAAGATTCCTTTGACAAGAAGAGAAAACGCGATTGTTTTTGATATTGGAAATGGAGAAATATGCCTACTGAAAGTAGGCAATAAAGTTAGAGTTTCAGAGAAGTTTTTTCTGAATAGGAATACTAAAAGGTTTATGGTTATTGAATTTCCTCACCTTCAATAAACTTGTTTATTTGTTCGTCAGTTCCGGAGAGAGACATAACATTTTTAGCGTGTATGTAAGAGTACTTCGCAACAACAGAATCCCTAACGAATTTCTTAAAGTTGATAAGAGGAAGTCTAGAGAAGAAGTAATAAAGTGAACCAATCAGTACGAATATGATCCAAGCACCAAGCAGGGCACCTAGTATTCTGTTAATTATTCCGATTTTGAATATATCAATAACCCGTTTAAGTAGAGCGTGAATTATAAAGAATATCAAAAAAACGATGGTGAGTATAAAAAGGACGGAAACACCGTAGGAATAATTTTTAGCAATTCCAACCTTAGTGAAGAAGTCCGATAATGGCTCTGCAAAAGCATTTACTAAAAATATGGAGATTATTATACCAACGACCAAGATGAGAATGCCAATGAATCCTCTTTTGGCTCCCCAAAAAAGTCCCAGCACTACTCCAACAACAATGATAACATCAAGTAAGTTCATAAGTTAATTATTTACAAACATTCTAAATCTTTTCAAGAATAAATTTTTCTAAAACAGATTCCAATAGTCGTTGATGTATTTAGAAAACTCATTAACTACATTTTCAAAGATGGGTGTTTCCCCTTTGGGATTGAGTACTGTGGTAGTTGTTGGGAATATGAGTTCTTCTATAACGCTGTAAACGCTCCCGGGAAGAGTATCAACATTGTATCCCCCTTCGAGTACGAATACTACTTTGGGGTTTTTCAATGATTTTATTATTATGTTGGCTATATTTTTGAATCCTATGTCAGTCAAGTTCATTCCTCCCAATGGGTCGGAGAAATGTGCATCAAATCCTGCTGAGACAATGACAAATTCGGGCTCAAATTTTTTGATGATTCTACTGACTATTTCGTTATAAACTAATGAAAAATCTTCATCTCCTGCACCTGAAGGTAATGGTAAATTGATTGTAAAGCCTATCCCATCTTTAGTACCTATCTGATTAAAGTATCCAGTTCCCGGATAAAATGGAAATTGGTGAGTAGAGATGTAGAGTACTTTGTCAGTGTCATAGAATATATCTTGTGTGCCGTTCCCATGGTGTACATCAAAATCAACGATTGCTATTCTTGATAAATTGTACTCCTTAAGAAGGAAGTTGGTAGCAATTGCTACATTATTAAATAAGCAAAATCCCATGGCTTTGTTTCTCGTTGTATGGTGGCCGGGAGGCCTAGATAGTACAAAAGCGTTTGTTATCTCGCCGGACATTACCTTTTGAGTAGATTCAACAGTTAATCCCGCAGACAAAAGAGCACATTCTACGCTGTTTTTAGATACAATCGTGTCAGGATCTAAAAAGACCTCAGATTCAACATTCTTTAGAGATAGCACATTGTTTATGTAATTTTGGTCATGAGTTAGATTTAGAAGATCTAAACTAACTTTAGTGTCAGAAATGTAGAATCGAACCCTACCTTCAAGTAACTTGCTTATTTTATCAAAAACATTTTTGGTCCTTAGTGGTTGCTCAACATGTGATACACCATCTAAATGTTTTTCTAGAAATGGATTATAAAAAACACCTGTTTTGTTTATTTGCTCAACCCATCCCACATATAAAGTGTAAAAAATCCTTTAGATTTTTTCAAATTTTTAGTTTCTTTTTGATTTTTTGTGGAGTTGATTCTATACTATTAGATAGGGATCATAATTTTAAAAGGAAGTTTAACCCCTTTGGTTAATCTTCTCTTTTACTTTTGTGACCCTGAAAAGGAGGGATATATGAGAAGGTTAAAGTCTATTACATTTCTACTAGTTGTGCTAACAACTTTGGCGTTTGCGTTTGGTGCTTGCGTGATCGTAGACAATGGAAGTATCAGTATTGGCGGAGGTGATAATAATAGTACTAATACCAACACTACTACTAATACCAATACCAATACCAATACCAGCACTACTGCTACCAATGTATATGTGTCTCTTACTAATGGTAATGACACGAATGATGGTTTGTCACCTTCATCACCTGTAAAGACCATTGAAAAGGCTTTGGGAATAGCGAAAGGTAATGACTACATAGCCCAAATTAAGGTTACAGCAGGTACTATCAATGTAACAAGTAATTTTATAATAGAAATTCCTAGGCACGATTACAACAGGCTAACGATAAGTGGTGGATGGAGAGAGGATTTCTCTCAAAATGATGGTTATACTGTGTTAAATGGTGGTAGAACTGCCGAAACAGTTTTGGTCATAAGACACTCAACAAATGTAAATATAGAGAAATTCACAATCCAGGGTGGTACAGGTACGGGAGCAGGCTATCCCGGTGGTGTACAGGTTTCTGAGTGTCAGTACATATCCATTGATGCTATAATACAGGACAATATCGGTGGGGGTTATGGTAGCGGTATATCTGTAGGTAGTTCACCTAATACTACTATTAAAGGGCTGATTGCTTACAATACCTCAACTAATGTCGATTATCCAAGTGTGTATATTGAGTCTTCACCTTTTACTGTTCTGTATGCGGATGTGGTAAGTAATTATGGTGGAGGAGGAGTTGCTGTTAGTTCTTCAGGTGCAACAGAGATATTGGGCGGCAGGATAATGTATAACGATGGCGTACCTCTCAGTATCTCATGGTCATCAAATCTTACTTTGTCAAATCTTACGATATCAAATAATGGTGTTTATCCTGTAAAGATCCTTAATTCAGATGTGTATTTGGAGGGGCAAAGAATGGATATTTACCACGATTTGGTGGTAGAGAATTCCTCTCTTAGGTTGCACTACGATTATAGTATGGTAACGATTTATGGTAATTTGTACCTAGAAAATGGTACAGAAATACCACAGTATGTTCAAGGGTATTGCTCTGTTCAAGGAAATGTGTATATAGATTCTTGTACAAACCTAATATTTACTAATATATCTTTTACTAGTATATCTGCATCGCACTCGATATATGTGTCAAATTCTGTTTCAAGTACAATAGATATCAGCGGTAATCCAATAGTTTGGATTTATTCATCAAAAGATACTACGGTAAAAGGCAATACGATTCCACAGATTAGTATCAAATCATCAACGAATACTATAGTATCAAATTGGATTGGTTATTGTTCTAATGGTGGCGTATTGATAGAGGGGTCAGAGAGTAATTTCATCCTTGGTCCTGTTTACAATAATACTAATTATAACTACGGTGTATTCATAACGAATTCGTCTTACACACTGATAGGTGCTCCCCTTAGTGGTAATGTGGTTGAAAATTCGTCACTTATAACGGCTATAGATTCTTCGTACATAAGAATCACGAATAATATTGAAAACAATATTTCAGGTTCATCGACGATCGAGATGAGAAGATGCTCTAACATTGAGATAACTAGCCCTTATGTTTCATTTAATCAAAGTGCGTATACTATTTACTTGACTAATGTAGATAGTGGTAATATTAGTGGGGTTTACTTTACTAACACATATTCTAATTCAAGTCCTGCTGCAATACTTTTGGATAGTGTAACTAACTTATCAATAAGGTCAAATCAATTCTGTAGTAATCCTTCTAATACTTTCAAGCCGATATTGGAGAATTCAGATATAAATGGACATCAGCTAAAAGCAAACAAGTTTAGTAGTAATTTAGTTTACTATTACCATGACTTTGTCAATGGTGATCTTACAAACATTAGTGATGTGAACGATCCTTTAAAGACAGGGGCTTCATCAGATAGCACTAATAACGAAACATTCTAAAGATTGATGGGGAGGAGTGATCCTCCCCTTTTTTTATTCAAAACTTAAAGCATTGAAATCCACAAAGTCATCAAACATTTTATACAATTCATGAAGAAGTGATAATCTGCTGTTTCTTATTTTTTCATCTTTATCCATTACGAAAACTTTTTCAAAAAATTCATGTACGGGGTCCTTGAATGAAAGAAGTTCGTTCAAAACGCCTTCATAATCTCTTTTTGTCATTTTTTCATAAATGAGGTTCTTTTTTGAATTTATTAAGTTTTTCAAACTTAATTCTTCAGGGAGTGTAATTTTTGTGTCTTCTATGGGGGATGTGAAGTTTGCATCGTTTAGAATGTTTCTTATTCTTTTAAAGAGTATTGCGACATCTATAAATTCGCTTCTCCTTCTAAATGAATCTATAGCCTTGACTCTCATGTAGGCATCTAATGGATTAGTTGTTTTCCTCACTGTTGATTCTACTTCATCTGTTTCAAATTCCATATCTTTGAGGTATGTTTTCAGTCTAACGACAACGAAACTTTCTATATCATTATAAACCTCTTCATAGGGTTTTTTTAATAATTCGGAATATATATCTTTAGCAGATTCAAAAACTTTCATGACATCGAGATCAAGAGAATACTTTAGTAATGTCCTACAGATGCCATTAACTTGCCTCCTCAAGCCATAAGGGTCACTTGAGCCTGTGACTTTCTTACCTCCAGAGTACAAAGTGAAAAGATTATCAAGTTTATCTACAATTGAAACTATAGCACCACCTAATGTTGATGGTGGTTCATCATCTTGCGAAACAGGTTTGTAATGTTCCTTAATATACCTGGCAACTTCCTCCTTCTCTCCGAAGTGTTTAGAGTAGTGATACCCCATAATTCCTTGAAGTTCGGGGAATTCATAAACAACACCTGTTGTTAAATCAAATTTTGATAAGTATGATGCCCTAATGATATCATCTTTTTCTTTTTGGATATTAAGTAAGTTACATACGATATTGGTGAGGTTTGCCATTCTATTGGATTTGTCAAGTATTGTACCAAGTCCAGCGAAAAATATTAGTTCTTTAGTTTTTTTTAGAAAAAAATCAATTGATTTTTTTAAATCTTCCTCAAACAAAAATTTTCCGTCATTCAGTCTCGCAGAAATAACTTTTTGATTACCTTTTATAATGTTGTCATTTGGTATGTTGTTTGCAACAATGAGGAATTTATTGAATAGTTTTCCTTCCTTTTCCAAAGGGATGAATTTTTGGTGATCGACCATCTCGGAGATTATTATCTCATGAGGTATAGAAAGAAAATCAGGATTAAAACTGCCAATGCAACATTGTGGGTATTCGGTAAGATTAACGACCTCATCCAATAGCGAATCGGTAAGGATTGGTTTTGCACCTAAAGAGTTAGATAATTTTTCAACTTGCTCTAGAATAATTTTCTTCCTTTTTTTAGAGGAAGGTACAACCTTTCCTTGCTCTTCCATAACCTCTTCATATTCACTAGGGTTTTTTATAGTTGTGTCTTTACCTATAAAGCGATGCCCTTTGGATACATTTGAAGACTTTACATTTGCTATTTCTATATCAAGAACTTTATCCCCAAAAACACAGACTATCCACCTTATGGGCCTAACAAAGTAGTAGTCAACATTGGACCACTTCATGACTTTGGGAAATTTTAAATTTGAAATTATGCTAGGTATTCCTTCTCTAATCACATCTTCTGTGTTGTTACCTGTTTGCACCCCTTCAAAATATACAAATTCTTTGTTTCCCTCTTTAATCACCTTTATGTCATCTATAGAAGCACCTGTAGATTTTAAAAATCCTTCTAAAGATTTTGTAGGAGTACCATCATTATTGAATGCAATGGTTTTGGCAGGTCCTTTCTTCATTATCTTTTTATCTTCCTGCCTTTCATTAAGGTCCTTGATTAGTACGGAAATCCTTCTAGGGGTAGAAAAAACATCTATGCTACCATAATTAAGTCCGTTAGTTTTTAGGAAACTAACGAATGAATTGTAAAAGTCTTTCTCAATTTGGGTAAGGTAATTATGGGGTACTTCTTCCATTCCTAATTCGAAGAGAAAATCTTTAGCCATACATCCTCCGTTCTAATAATTTTACAAAAATTAGGTATTCCCATACTACTTAAATAAACTAATATCAAGAGATTTAATTCCGATAAAAAATCACAGGGGTAGAGGTATGAAAAGGTTATACATTGGTATCCTACTTTTGGTAGTATTCTCGGTTTTGTCGGTTACTAACTTGAATGCCATAGTGAAGGAAACCCTTATGGATTTTTCGAAAGCAGATGATAATTTTATGAAATACATGCCAGAACCAAAAGAGACTTATGATACAAACGAACAGGGTACATATAAAGTGTATGTGAGTGCTAGTGAATATTTTTTGGACAATTGGAGAGTTGATCTTGCGAGTTCAGCGAAAAACATGTCTATAGACAATGTGGTAAATAGTTATACAAAGAAGGTTGAAAGTGCTAATTACGGTTATGTGTTGGGAGTGAGAGTAAGATTTCCGAAGGGGACCATGCCATCGTATGCTGTCGTAAAGCCAAACTTTCCTATACCAGTGTACGATGAAAAAGGAAAATTTATAAATGTCAATAACGGTGTTGCTGTGAATGTAAATGAAATAAAATCAATAACCGTGAGAATAGCAGGGAGAAACTACCCCTACCAATTAGCAATTAGGTTGATGGATAGGGACTTTAATATTCATGAGTACTTTTTTGGGGATTTGTTTTTCCAAGGTTGGAAGAGCTTGGTTTGGAGTAATCCTAACTTTGTAGATAACGAGAGGTTAAAAATACTCAAAAGGGATCCACTGTATCCAAAATCCATACCTTTTTATAGATTTGATTCACTAGTGGTATACAAGCCACCACAGGTATCAGGTGGTGATTTTATTACTTACATTCAGAGTATAGATATAGAGTATTCTCCTTTCCTCATAGAGCCTGCTGATGATATAGACGATGAAAGTGTGTGGCAAATATTGGCGAAGGAAACTTTGAGGAGGAAAAATATAGAGCAAGCGAGGATGAGTGATTTCTTTGAACTATTACTTAGAGAGAGAAAAAGGTTACAAAGTATGTACAATGAACTTCTACAAGAGACAAAGTCTCAAGAGACAAAATCTTCTACCAATAAGTAGATTTTACACAATTATAATGATTCTCTCATAATAATTTTATGAAAGTTTTGGTAATAGGTGAAGGGGAATTTGTAGAAAGGTTTGCTGAGCAGTCTTTGAGTGCTGGCTTAGATATTTATGTAATATCAACAGAAGATGTAAGTATTCCGTCTTCAGGTAATTTCGAAAGAATTAAAGATTACAGTGTAATTGATGAAGATTTTCTTGAAAATAGGGAAATATCATCTTTTGAAAAAATTGTTATATCAATACCTGAAGAGAGAATAGCCGATGCAATATCAATTGCATCGATAATAAAAAAATCTGATATTGATACCATTGTCATTCTGTCAACATCAAAGTACGAAAATGTTTTTGATGCACTTGGGATAAAAACATTTGTCCTGACTATGGAGATAATACCTAAAATGATCTCAGAGATATCTCTTAGACAAGATATAGTTAAAAACATAAATCCGTTTTTTGAGGATTTGTTTATAGCACAAATTTCAATACCCCCCAATTCAGATTATGCTAATCTAACAATAAAAGAGGCGAAATTAAGAGAAAAATTTGGGTTAAACATAATAGTAGCGTATGATAAGATTTTAGTTCCTTTAGACAATGGAGCAATAAAAGTTATAAATTCTAAAGTAAATGTAACCCCCTCGACAGTTTTGAGGCCAGGTATGAATATAATAATCGTTGGTGATTTTGATGGTATAAAGAGGTTTATTTCTGAAGTGAATCGTGAAAGCTAATTTCTATTATTGCAACATCTCTCTGATCTTTAACAAACTTTGCAAAGTTAAATTTTCTTATATCCATGTTCTGCATTTCTTCAAATTGGAGTAATGTATTTTCAGAAGAGATGAGGAAGAATGTATCACCACTTTTAATTTTGTTAAATTCAAATAATCTTTTTTGTTTTGGCATGGGGACAACCCCACCTTTTTCAGTTTGTAAAAATATTGATGTTTTCCCATCGTTTACCACATCCATAATCATGGATTCTTTTTTTATGAAGCCAGTTGTTATGTTTAGGTCAATATCTATACCTCTAACTAGTGAAGCCATAACATTTCTTATCTCCCTAGGTAATCTGTTTATATTGATACCTCTTATATCTTTGTTAAAGTAGTGATCAACGACTCCTTTAAGTATAGACATGATGATGTATGACAATACATTTTTTGAGCTAATCCAAAGCAAACAAAAGTAAATATTACCATCAAAATCTTTGATTTTATAAAATAGTGGCCTGTATCCATCGTATCTTTTGGATAAATAACCATTAACTGAGACTGCCCCTCTCACTAACTTTTTCTCTCTAATGGTGATGTCTGTAAGTATTTTATCAAAATATGGAATGTAAAAGTTGCCTAATTCACTGACTTGCAATTGATTAGTTAATGAAAGAACAATAATTGAGAAATAGTGACTTATTACTTTTGTCAGTATCTCCATATTTTGGATTTCCTCATCAGAAAAAACTTTCTCGGATACTCTTTTACCTAAAAGGATACAGCCAAAGAATTTACCCTTAGTCTTAAGTATCATGATATAATTTGCTGAAGAAAATTTTTCCTTAAGCTCTCTATCAGTTAAACCTAACTTCCTAGCTTCATTTACAGAGATGAAGTTTTTTGGTGAATAGTACAGTTTTTTCTTTGTTGTTTTACTCAAAACATTGTGAGGAAGGAATTTTGCAAAGGATACTTTTATAATATTGGAGAATTTGTTGTTTATGAAAGAGTAGAAGGAAACAACATCATTTAAATCTTTAAGACTATTGACAATACTCTCGATTTCTGAGAAACTGATTTCATAAGTAGTTTTTTTGCCTGAAATGAATTTGTCTCTCAAAACTGCATATATCATCAAACTAGAGATAACCACTACACTTACAAGAAATATGAATCTTACCATTATTGGTATAATTGATAAGCTTATGAATAAGAACCAAAATGCTACACTCAAAAGTAAAGAAATTACGAATATTAATCCTATTTCTTTAGCAGTAAGCCTAAGAAAGTAAAACGATTTTCTCATTATAAAGTTTGATATGATGATTGGATAACCTATCATTATAGAAGGTATGTAATAAGATGGTAAATCAAGGAAGAATATCAAAGTGGCAATGATAGATGGAACCAATATAAAAGTGGAGATACCAACAGTAACTGAGAAGACATAGTTTGAAACCAAATCAAACTTCTTCTTTTTCAAGGTTCTTACATAGTCATACACACTTGCAAAAGCTGAGAAAATACCAGCGAGCCCAGGGTATATGTAGTAAGATGCTTGTATAGTGGCTGCTTCCTCAACGAACAATGCCAAAACTGATATAAACAGGAAGGAAATGCTAATGGAAATTGATAAAGGCACAATAAGGGATCTTATGGTTTTATTAAATTTCCTTAAAGGAAATTCTAAAAACAAGATAATGACTAGAGCAGGGAAGATGGCAAAGGATAATCTTTCGATTAAAACAATCGAAATAACATTGGAAAAGAATGAAGACATTGGTGTGGTAATAAAATTAAAGCCCATTATTGTGGATGTTAGAAACCATAAAATACCTTTTTTACTCATGTTTCCAAGAAGTACGATAACCCCGAGCAGTACGAAGAGGAGCCCTGAAAATTGCCAAGAAAGAATAAATTTAATGTAATCTTCAAATGTAAACTTTTGTGAAATGATAAAGGAAATGTTTCTTTCTCCATTGGAGGTGTATTCAATAACAAATTCCTTTTGCCTGTTTTTGTTTTTTTCTACAACTTCCCAAAAATCGTTTACAGAGTTGATGTATTTATCGTCAATCTTAGTGAGTACTGCATCAAATGGTATTTTTTTCTCTCTTGCACTCCAATTTTCAGGAGCATCGTAAGTGTTTATAACTTTGTTATAATATATGAAGAAACCGGGGAAATAGTTATTCAAGAAAAAAATACTTCTATGGACAGTAATTCCTATTAAAAAGAGAGCTAAAATGATAATAGAGGCACCTATAAGATAAAATATTTTTACTTTCATGTTAGAAATTATTTATAAGTTTGTGATTTACAATCAATAGTTTTTTGAAAAGTTCTTGTTGACTGATGATTTTGCTAACAAGGATATCTAAAGGATTGAAGACCACCTATTGCTAGTTACCATAATGAGATTTGCGGGGGTTGGATTTGAACCAACGACCTCTGGGTTATGAGCCCAGCGAGCTACCGGACTGCTCTACCCCGCGTTGTAGTGTAATTATACTAATTTTTATGTCCACTTGTCAAATTTTGTTGATTCCGTTGAAAAACAGGCTTGGCCTGTCAGGTTAAACCTGCTTCAGGTTATACCTGCTTCTTTATTAAGAATTAGCACCATTACTTTAAGCAATTCCCCACCCGTCCACCCATTTTATCGTTGGAAGGCCTTGCCTTCCAACACCTTTATAGATCCTTTTTAAAAAGTGCTTTAAGCACCCCACCCAATTATTTAAGGGATACGGAGTATCTTTGATACGAAGTATCCTTAACCCTGTAAGTGATTATTAATTTAAGAGTGTTTTAATTCACATTACCTTAAGCAATTCCCCCCCTCCCACCCATTTTTAATGTTGGGATGTGAAACATCCCAACACCCCGTATGTTTTCCATTGAGAATTCTCTATTCACCTAAGTGCTATTTAATACATCCTAAAGTTATAAGGAGGCGTAGACTCCTCCAACCCTGTAAGCACTTTTTCTTTCAAGAAGGGAATTACACACTTAAGAGTGAAGAGAGGCGAAGTCCTTTTTACTTTTCAGTATTTAATATTTCTCTTTATGTAAAGAAGTACTCAAAGCATCCCACCATTTTTATTGTAGAGATGCTAGCATTTAGAAAACATAGTTTTAACCTAAATATGAAATTTTTCTTGATTGAAAGAATAAAACAATAAGCCTCTGTTTTAATTCTTCCAAGTGTTTAATTCCAAGACCTTTGTTGTGATAGTGAGCATTGCAATGATCCAGAAAGTGAAGAAACTGACATCCTTTATATCAATTATTCCTGAGAGAAATGTTGAAAAATGATTCAAGAATGACATTTCGTTTAGCATGTTAGAAAGAAAATCATTAGCGAGTATACCTGATAAGACATCTATAAACCACAATAGGAAAATGAGTGCAAAGCCTATAATGGCAGCAACCATCTGATTTTGAGATAGGGAAGAGGCGAGTAATCCAATCGAAAGGAAAGCACTTATTGTGAGGATGAAACCGATATAACCTGAGAGTATGACGCCGTAATCAGGTGAGCCGTAGACTCCGAGTAGTATAACATAAGATAATGTTAAAATCAGCCCACTAAGAAATATAACGATGCTGGCTAAATATTTGCCTACTACGACTTGATAGAGAGAAACGGGTGATGTTCTCAATAATTCATAGGTATTAGCCCTCTTTTCTTCTGATAGTAACCTCATAGTTAGTATTGGTGATATTAGCATACCGACTATGATCATATTATTGAAAACTTTACTCATATCGGATACCCTTACAAAAGAAAAATAAAAATGGAAAAGGTAACCTGAAATAACTAAAAAGGCAAGCATAACAACATAAGCTACTGGAGTAGTAAAATAAACTACTATCTCCTTTTTAAAGATATACCAAATGTTTTTCATAGAAATCCCCCTAAATTATCTCCAAAACCATTAAAACATCATTTGGCTTAACAATATCAGTATTCTTTTTGAATATTTTCACAACCTTACCGGTAACGGGTGCTTTTATTTCATTCATAACTTTCATTGCTTCAACTATGCAAAGCGTACTGCCAGCATTAACATGCTGTCCTTCCTTTACAAAAGGTTCAGCACCTGGAGAAGGTGCCTCATAATAGGTTCCGCTTATTGGTGAGACCACTTTGTGATAGTTGGGAGAATCAAAATCATCAGCTTGAGGCTTTGCTTGTACCTTCTTAGATCCGTGAGTATTAGGTTCATGAGTAGGTTTAGTAACTTCAGGATGAGAGGGTGCTTGGGTTTGGGCAACGAAGGGCGTAGGGAAATTGACCATAGGAACAGAATAACCATAATGTTGCCTAGAAGAAAACTTTATTGAAAAATCATCAGTTTCTATAACTAATTCTGAAAGGTTGTTTTCCTTGAAAATCTCCGATAATTTTTCTAACTCTTCAAAAGGTATTCCTTCAGTTTTAGACATAACCACCTCTAAAAGAATTATTATAAATGCTATTTTCTGATTTCAAGATATTGTGATTGTGTTGAAAAACAGGCTTGGCCTGTCAGGTTAAACCTGCTTCAGGTTATACCTGCTTCTTTATTAGGAATTAGCACCATTACTTTAAGCAATTCCCCACCCACCCACCCATTTTATCGTTGGAAGGCCTTGCCTTCCAACACCTTTATAGATCCTTTTTAAAAAGTGCTTTAAGCATCCCACCCAATTATTTAAGGGATACGGAGTATCTTTGATACGAAGTATCCTTAACCCTGTAAGTGATTATTAATTTAAGAGTGTTTTAAACACAATGTGTTTTAAACACAATGTGTTTTAATTCACATTACCTTAAGCAATTCCCCCCCCACCCATTTTTAATGTTGGGATGTTTCACATCCCAACACCCCGTATGTTTTCCATTGAGAATTGTCTATTCACCTAAGTGCTATTTAATACATCCTAAAGTTATAAGGAGGCGTAGACTCCTCCAACCCTGTAAGCACTTTTTCTTTCAGGAAGGGAATTGCACACTTAAGAGTGAAGAGAGACTCTGTCTCAGAGAGACTCTGTCTCAGAGAGACTCTGTCTCAGAGAGACTTCGTTTCTCTTCGTAAAATAAGGGTGGATAGGCGGACTACCAAAAGTAATTTGTGATTAAAACACTTTGTGCTTTAAGCACCGTGTGCTTTAATCCCTCCCACCCATTCTTATTGCGGAGAAGCTTCGCTTCTCTGCACTCTTAAGAGCTTTCAGTGAGAAGTATTTCTAGACACCACAAAATGCAAGTAATTTAATATTTTCAAGAATTGAGTGTTTAAAACACCAAGTGTTAGAGACACCAAGTGTTAGAAACACCAAGTGTTAAAAAATTGCACAGCCACGAGAAAATAGTTCTTTCCTATTAAGAGTGCTATATAGCACAAAGTGCTATAAACACTTAAGAAACTCCCACCCTCCCACCCAATTATTTAAGGGATACTCTGTATCAAAGATACTTCGCATCAGAGATGCTTGGCATCGAAGATGCTTCGTATCCCTTAACCCTGTAAGCACTTTTCCTTTCAGAAAGAAAGTAGGTATTGTGAACTGAAGAGTGAAGAGAGGCAAAGCCTCTCTTCAACAAACTAGGGGAGGGTGGGCGGGACCACTTAAAGTAATTCGTGCTTTAAGCACGTAGTGCTTAAAGCACAGTCCTATTTAGCACAAGGTACTATTAACACAAGTGTTTTAAACACAAGTGCTATGAAGCACAAGGTGTCCAAGACACAAGGTGTCCAAGACACAAGATTTTTCCAACAGAATTAGATCTCGTTGTTTTAATTCCTTTCTGGCAATAAGAGCAACCTTCAAATGTGTAGGATTATCAGAAGAAATTAAAATTAGAAAAAGAGGAGAGGATACTCTCCTCTTATAATTAAAAATCTTTGTTTGACTATAGTTCCTCTAACTTTTCTGTAGCTTTTTTAGGGGACACATCAGCTTTACCTTTAACTTGTGGCTCTTTCTTTTCAGGTTCTGCCTCTTTAGTTTTATAAGCTATCTCTGAAACACTTTCCTTATCTTCTTCTACTGCGAAAGATTGATCAATGTCACTCCTAACAGTAGACCTTCTTCTTGTGTATTGAGCAAATGCAACATCAGCAAATCCTTTGGACAACTGGAACAAGAATTCGTTTATCACTTCTGCCATTCTCTTAAGTATAAATTGCTTTCTCTTAATGGTTGTCACATCTAGCTCAAGTATTAATCCAGGTTGTATATGATGTGGGTTAATTGAATATGAAAATTCTGCAAACCTTCTCATCACAAAATCGATCCTTTCCTCAAGTATTACCCTCTCTAATGGCCTTTCGGCACCATGCATCTTTTGGAGGATTTCCTTAATAAACTTGATTCTTCTAAATAGATTATCAGTTTCTGGTATGTAGTGGGGGTTACTCTCCTCAACAATTGTGTCCTCAGGATCCATGAAACCCAATTCCTGCCATTTAACCTCATCTCCTCCGTTCTCAGAATTTGCCTCAAAGTACTCCTTAGCCCAATCTCTAGGCATGTACTTGAGAACCATGTCGTCAAAATCTTTTATGTTAAATTTCCTCTTGTTCTTAAGGTAATACTGATAAGTCAATTGCCATAATCTCTTAACTTCTCTTTCGAATGCTTCGAAATGTTTGTCATATTCTTCTCTCAGTTTTACCAGTTGATTTTGGTCATAATAAGCAAGTTTTATCTTATAACTTTCATTTGGTAATTTTTCAGGATCCGTTTCTTCATACTCCTTTATGATACATACTCTTGCATTCTTAAAGTTATTTATGTATTGATAACCAAGCTTACTCGTATCAAGTATGGAAGTGAGAACATTAAGAGCAGAATTGTAACCTCTATTCCTTATGTTTTCTATATCAAAAATTTTCTTTATTGTTTCTCTTATGTTGAGAGGATCGTACTCATCAGGGGATATCTCGGCGCGAAGTCCCTCAATTTTGTCAATAAACTTCTTGGCCAGAATAGTGTATCTTGTTGAATTTTCGTCATCTTTGTCATCACTTGTGAAGTTTTCAATTTGCCTTATTTTCTCAAATATTACTTCAGTTTTGTCAAGCTCAGCCTTCCCTTGGTCAATTAAAGATTCATTAACTCTTTCAATTTCCCTATCAACTAACTCAATGATTCTATTTTGTATTGCTTCTTTTATTATCAGAGAGAGTGGAACTTGATAATGATAAATAGGGCTTATGAGCTCATTTTCAAGGATGTTGATGGATACCTTAACATCGTAGACATGTATGGGGTTATATAGGTTGTCTCTGAATGCGGCTTTCATTATAGCATAAGCATTTTGTCCCCTTACCAATGCACCAACATCTGTCTTTTGTCTCAAAAGCGAATTTGTCATTTCCTCAATTTCAGTTATCTCTCTTTGAATGTGCCCATGTAAATGGCCATACATGTTCACAATTGATTTTTCCACTTCACCAGTGTTGAACTTGTCGGGTCCTGCAATTTTGTCAAGTAGCTCAACTACCTCTCTAGGCGTGTACCTAGCCATTTGCCTATTCTCTTCTCTGTCAACGAAAGTTCTAACTTTCTTTAAGAATTCATCCTCGACAGTTTTCAAATACCTATTCATCATGTTTTGATAGGTAACATTGATATAATTGTAGATTTTATCTCTTATACTTCCCATTACATCAAGTTTATCAGTAACATCAGAAGGTAGTTTAGTGATAATTTTGTTCATTAACTCATTAGTCAGATCTTGGACAAATTTTTTATCTTCAGCTTCTTTACTCCTTCCTTCCTGAACTAAACTCTCATGGCTACCAACAGCACTCGCAACTTTTGGATCAAAAACATTTGGTCCTTTAGGAAACTGGTCTAACATATCAAACCTCCTTTTTTAAAAATATAATAAAACATAAAACACAACTTTTCAAAGTTTAGTAACAAATCTTAAGTTTTCAAATTTTTAGATCAAAAGGGATACCTACCTATTCCATCCAGCCCCAAGAGGGGTCTTATAATGGCTTTAGTAGCCAACATGGTAATAGGTCAGGTACCCCGTGAAAACTACTCAACAGTTAAAACAGCATTTTTACCACCAAAGCCATCATCAACATATTTTGACGGTTTCGGAGACATATATTGCTCCAATTCACTCATGTCCTTTGGCCAGTTCCCATCAATATAAAATTTGTATGTATACTCTCCAGGATCCCATTCAACTTCTATCTCAAATATACCATCGCCATCTGGATCTTCCAACGCATAATTTGGATCCGTAGGATTCCAACCGTTAAATGAACCAACAAGATTTATGCTTGAAGCACCGCCATACTCTTTAGCGTTAAAAGTAAATTTTATTTTACCAGCCTTGACAGCCCCGCCAGCAGACTCAGCTTTAGCAGCAGACTTTTTACTTTCCTTAGTGCTTGAAGAAACTTTTTTTGATCCTGCAGGTGCACATGAAACAATCAGTGCCCCTACTACGATCAGAGAAACAATAGAAAGTAGTATCTTTTTCATAACCTTCCTCCTTTCCTTATAAACATATTTTAAGTAAAACACTCACAGTTGTCAATAAATTTTTAACTTTTTGTGTTTTTTGTAATCCTTTCTATCATGCTTTTTATTGAGGGGTAAGGCTTAAAACCCGTAAGATAATGCCGTACCGTGCCATTTTTATCTATTATCACCGTTGTTGGGGCTGATATTACATTTAGTAGTTCTGCTTCTGTTTTATCTTTGGATATGTCTAATTTTATTACATTTTTGTATTCATCATTTATTAGTTTCATGACATTTGACATTTTTTTGTTACCCTTTTCAGCTATTGGAGATGAAAAATAAAGTATTAGACAATCCTTATTTGTTAAGTTTCTACTTATTTTTGGTGGTAGGGTTACCTTTTTATTTTTTACTTTCCTTGCCCGTAATGCAATTGCTAGTGAATTTATTACTTTGAATATCAAATATATAGATATGACTATTATTGATAATGCTATAAGCGTATTGATCAAGTTACTCATGTAAAAAATTATAAATATAAATACATCTTAAAGTTAAATTGGTAAGGAATGGATACATAAGATGAATTTAATTTGAATTTAAAACTTAAACGATAATATTCTATATCAGAGGTAATTATGCCAACTGATCTTGAGGAACTTGAAAAAGTCTTTATAGACGAAGCTTTTGAAATGCTTCAACTTTTTGATAGTAGGGTACTGGAATTAGAAAAAGATTATACGAACACCAAGGCAATAAATGAGGCGTTTAGGGCTGTCCATACGATGAAAGGTGGTGCAGCCTCAATGGGATACACTACCTTAGAGAAAATATCTCATGCAATTGAGGATTTGCTTGATTTGGTCAGGAGTAACAAATTAGTAATCACCAAAGATATGGTGTCAATTCTTCTAAAATGCTCAGGACTGATTGAAAAACTATTATCAAACATATCAAATCAAACACCTATTTCTGAAGATCTAGAAAACGATATAAATGATTCCATCAGCGCTATTAAAAAGTATATTGGTGAAGATTCTCAAACACAAGCAAATTATGGAAAGGATGAGAATATCATAGAAAATAAAGAAGTACAAACATCTGTTGATGTTTCTAGAATAGTAAGTGATTATATCTCCAAAGGTAAGAAAGTCTTTTCGCTGAAATTTACATTTAAGGAGGACTCACCGCTCAAAGAATTGGGAATACTACAAGTATTGTCCATATTAAAAGATGCTGCTGAAGTTATAGATTCAAATCCCCCGATTGATGAAGTATACTCAAAGTTTTTCAAGAATATAAGTGTAGTAATTTCTACGGACAACATAGAGAAAACACTTGAAAGAGTTAGGATTAAAGATATAGTTGAAGAGATCCAATCAACAGAAATAAAAGGGGCCATAGAACAGGAAAACAAGAAGGATAAATCCCAACCTCAAGAAGAAGAGACAATGAAAACGGCAATAATAAGGATAGAAAGCAACAAAATTGACAGTTTAATGAATTCATTGGGTGAATTGGTCGTAACCAGGTCAAATATAAACCAAAATGTATCGCTTATCTCTAGCTTAGTCAATAGAGTTAGTGAGGTGTATGGTGATAATGTAAAAGATATGAAAACTATAGCTTCCGAAATTATATTCGCTATAAAGAGCGGGGAAACAAGAGAGGAAGTAATAGTATCATTAGTTGATTCATTGTCTGAAAATGTAGAAAAACTTGAAAACTTGTCTTCAGTTGTCTTGGATATAAAGAGTAAATTTGAAGATTTATCTAACTCCATAAGGCTTTTTAATAACATCTCTATTGAATTACAAGAGAAAATAACGGATTTGAGGCTTATACCGATAGATTATCTCTTTTCAAGACTCCCAAGATTTGTTAGAGAAACCGCCGATATGATGGGTAAAGAGGTTAACCTTATAATAAAGGGGCAGGATACAAAGTTAGATAAGTCAGTAATTGACGAAGTTTTTGATCCAATAGTTCACCTAATAAGAAATTCTATTGACCATGGTATAGAATCTAAAGAAGAAAGAATGAAGTTAGGTAAATCACCAAAAGGTAACATAATAGTAGAAGCATTTAATGAAGGCAATAGTGTGATAATAAGGGTAAAGGATGATGGTAGAGGTATTGATTTTGAAAAGATAAAAAAGAAAGGGATAGAGAAAGGATTAATAAAGGATGGGATTGATTACTCAAAGGAGCAACTTTTATCGTTAATATTCCTACCGGGTTTCTCTACTAAAGATGAGGTTTCTAATATATCGGGTAGAGGAGTAGGAATGGATATTGTTAAGGCTAAAGTTGAAAAGCTTAGGGGTAGTATCTCTATAAGCACTTCCGAAGGTAAGGGAACTGTATTTTTGATAAAACTACCACTTACTGTGGCTATAATGAAAGTACTCATGTTTGACATAAAAGGAATAATTTTTGCTGTACCTGTCAACTCAATAGAGGAGGCTATAACAATTCGCAAGAGTGATGTAACAAAATTTGAAAATAGGTCAATAATAAAAATTAGGGATGAAGTAATAAGAATATACTCATTTAGAGAGATATACTTTGATGAAGTTTTAGACAAAGAAGAATTAGATGTTCTTGTCTGTTCTTATCTTGGCAAAAAGTATGCTTTTAGTGTTGATAAGTTTTTGGGCGAGGAAGATATATTTATTAGGCCTATTGATACAACTTTGGTTCCACCACCAGGTATCGTTTCTGCAACTATCCTTGGTAACGGTAAAATCGGTTATGTTATAGATATTGGTAATCTCATATCTTACCTAGAGAAGAAAGGTATTGCTTAAGTTTTATGAAAATTTCCAAAGAAAGGTTGGATTTGGAGTTGGTAGAGAGGGGATTAGTTCAATCTAGGGAGTTAGCAAAAAGGTTGATAATGGCAGGTTCTGTGCTTGTCAATGGCCAAAAAGTCTTTAAACCATCCATTGAAGTAAAAAGCGATGATGAAATAACAATTCTCGAGAAACCGAAGTATGTGAGTAGAGGAGGGTATAAATTAGAGGGGGCTATAAAAGATTTTGGCGTTAATCCCGAAGGTAAGGTTTGCCTTGATATTGGTTCGTCTACTGGTGGGTTTACCGATTGCTTACTCAAACATGGTGCTAAACTTATTTATGCTGTAGATGTAGGACATGGCCAACTTGATTACTCTCTTAGAAATGATTCTAGGGTTATTCTTTACGAGGGTTTTAATGCTCGCTATCTTGATGAATTAGTAACAAAAGGAGAAGTGAAACTTTCAGAAGATATTTCTTTAGTAGTTATGGATGTTTCTTTTATATCGCTTACGAAAATAATTTTGCCTGTAAGTAATGTCGTAAGTGTAGGAACAGAGTTTCTCGTGCTCATAAAACCTCAATTTGAGTTGGAACCAAAATTCGTTGGTAAAGGTGGAATAGTTAAAGAAGAGTATCATAATCTTGCCATAGAGAAAGTTAGAAATTTTCTTGTTGAGAATGATTTTGTTGTAAGAGGAATAGAGAAGTCACATATAAAAGGTACTGATGGTAATCAAGAGTATTTTGTTTATTTTATCAAAAGAAGTTAGCATCTCTACTATAAAAATTGCTGGTTAGTAATACGAGATATTTTTCACAAGAATGATAAATTTCTGATTAAACTCTGAAGTTTTGAGTGTTTAAAACACTTGGTGTTTAAAACACTTTCTTATTGGGCTGTCAAATAGTGGATGGGTGAAGCATTTTTTTAACAATAAGGTTAATGATGTTCTGAATAGCATTTTCTTAAGTGCTTAGAGTTCTTTTTTTACAAAAGGATTACAAAAGTGTTGGAAGGTTTTGCCTTACAAGGATAAGAATGGTCATGTTGCTTAAAGCGCCTTTTTATTTACATGTTTTGGAGAGTTTAGAGAAGTGTAGCTTCTCTTAAATATTAAGAATATTCAAAGATGTGCTATGAGCAAAATTCTTGACAGATGTCAAATGAATTGATTATATTGATGGATATGTCAAGAGTGTTACTTGAGGACATATTAGAAGATGAGTTATTGAGGGCGTTTGAGGTTAAAGATAGGGAAGCGTTGAAGAGGTATGTTAAGGTAGTTGTTGAATCGTTTTCAGAAAAGAATGATGTAAAGGAATTGGGGTATGAGGTGAAAGAAGGTTTTAAGTTAATTAGTAAGGATATGTTAATGATTTCTGATAGGTTAATGGAACTTAAGGAAGAGATATCAGGGGTTAAGGAGGAGACTGAAAAGGAGATATCGGAGGTTAGAAGTGATATAAAACTACTAATAGAGATGATGAACAAGAGGTTTGAGGAGCAAAGAGAATATACGGATAAGAGGTTCGAAGAAATTAACAAAAGATTCGAGGAGCAAAAAGAATATACTGATAAAAGGTTCGAAGAGTTAATACACTATTCTGACACAAGGTTTGAAGAAATTAACAAAAGATTCGAGGAACAAAAAGAATACACGGATAAAAGGTTTGAAGATCTGATTCATTACTCCGACAAAAAATTCGAAGAAATCATAGCATACACAGACAAAACATTTAAAGAACAAAAAGAATACACGGATAAAAGGTTTGAAGAAATTAACAGGAGGTTTGAGGAGCAGAGGGAGTATACTGATAAGAGATTTCAGGAGTTAATGCAGTATGCGGACAAGAGGTTTGAGGAGCAGAGGGAGTATACTGATAAGAGATTTCAGGAGTTGATGCAGTATGCGGACAAGAGGTTTGAGGAGCAGAGGGAGTACACAGACAAGAAGTTTGAAGAGTTATTACATTATTCGGACAAGCGATTTGAAGACATGAATAGGAGATTTGAGGAAATTATACATTACTCCGATAAAAGGTTTGATGATATGAATAAGAAGTTTAACCTTCTTACATGGCTTATAGGAATAGGGTTTACGGTTGTAACTGTTTTAATTACAGTTTTTAGGTTCATTCATTAGGTGCTTATAGCACATTGTGCTTATAGCACATTGTGCTTTTAGCACTTTTTATTCAAATTGTTCTATGGAGTGAAGAGGGGTGTGCTTAAAGCACCGTGTGCTTAAAGGTGCTCATAGCACTTTTTTATAAATTATCTAAACCTTATAGAGTGAAGAGAGGCATAGCCTCTCTTAGTAAAATAAGAGTGGGTGGGCGGACTACTTAAAGTAGTAATACCAAACTTATTTTCTTGAGAGGAATAATATCCCCGGTGTAAATTTTATTTCTTCTGAGTAATCGCTTTTTGTTCCGTCTTTCCTTACGCTTCTCATTGATATGTAGTAGGTTTCATTTAATTTTAGACCTTTCAAGGTATAATTATAGACAGGATAAAATTTAGTTGGTTTTTTTACTTTTATAGGTGAGGGACCGTTTAGAGCGTCAGTGCCGAAGTATTTGTCTTTTTCTGTTCCGTAGTATACTTCGTAATAGCTTATTTCATCATCCAAATCATTTTGCCATGAAATAGTTACTTCTCCTTGGTTTTGAGATTTTATATCAACTATTTGTGGTGTGAGAGGTTTTATATCAGTTTCTGTAGTTAATGAAACTTTAAATGATTTTATATCTCCTTCTTTTTTCAGTGGTATGAGTTTTACCTGGATGTATCTAGCTTTTATCCCCTCACCTTGGAATAGCTGCCATTCTGTTTTATTGTTGATCAAATCCCCAATGTTATTACTTCCCCTAGCATACACAAGAAAATCACCAATTTTTTTGTTTAACTTTACATTTACGAGTTCTGATGAGTAGCTTTTGGTGTCTATTATCCTTGATACTATTTCGCTTGGCATTTCTTGGATGGATTTTGTTGAGGTTAGCCTGTAGGGTACGAGTGCGAAGTCGTCAATGTAGCCTACAAAGTCAGAGCCTATCTCAAGAGAGAAGTTATCATTTCCAATTTCCATTCTAGTACCTTCAACTTTCGCAAAGCTTATTATCTCGTTGTTGAGATAGAGAAGAATCTTTGATTTTAGTAAGTCAAAGACTATAGAGATTTCACTCCAGTTATTGAGGTTGACTTTGTCGTATGATGGTATGATTATATCCTTTTTGTCTCCGGTTTCTGAATCAATAAAAATGTTTTTTACTCTTACATTAACTGTCTCGTTTTTTATTACTGCGCTTATTTCTTTGTCTTCATCGAAGTTCACAGATTTTAGCCTGAATAGATATGAATTGTTCTCTAACCTTGTTGGGCAGAATGATATGTGTATACTGATCACACTTCCTACTACTTTGGAAGCGAAGAAGCCTTTAGGTAGTACGATTGAAATGCCATGATACTTTGTGAATACTTTAGCTGAGTAATTGCCGCTGAATGATTTTTGGGATTTCTCAAAACTGAATTTTGAAAATTCATAGTTATTGGTGATACCTTCATCCTCAAAGTTTATGAAAAGTCCGCCATTGTTTAGTATATTTCCGCTGTAATTGTTTATTTCTTCAAAAACTTTTGTTTCGCTATAAAGCGTTGGAATGTTAAAATCACTTTCTGATAGTTCAATTGTACTATTACCAAACGAAAGTAGGTTTAATCCTAAGAATAAAATAATTCCGAGTGATAAACTTCTAGTTTTCACAAAAAAATTATCGGGATCTAAAAGAATTCTTTGATAGAGGTCCTGGTCAGAAAATTAAAGTTCAATTTCAATGTTTTTTAAGGTTTCTTTCGCTGCTTCCTGCTCTGCATCTTTCTTTGATTTACCTTTGCCTATACCAAACCCCTTGTCCTTTATTTTGACCTCAATAATGTATTCTCTAGCGTGATCAGGTCCTACTATCTCTTTGACATCATACCTTGGATATACCCCAAACAATCTGATAGCGATGTTTTGGAGTTTACTTTTGTAATCATTTGTACCTTCCTTTATTCTTTTTTTTATTATATCTTCAAAAAGGTTTAAAACTATCTTCTCTGAGTCATTTATACCGTTTGCTATAAGGTAAGCTCCAATTATGGATTCAACTGTGTTTGATAGTATTGTTCTAATACCGCGATCACTGTACTTTTTGATGGGGGGAAAGGATAGAATGTAGTTAATCAAGTTTAGTTCCTCACTTATATCGTACATAACTTTTCTACTTACAACATCAGACTTTATAGAAGATAATTCTCCTTCGCTGGCGTTGGGAAAGGAAGAGTAAAGGTATCTACTGATCACCATTGATATAAAAGAATCACCAACAAATTCAAGCCTCTCATTGGACATAGTAGGTGGCAAATTGCTTCTCCTCACATAAGATTTATGGGTAGTCGCTATGTGAAGGAGTTCTAAATCTTTTATCTTGATGCCTAATTTATTTTCAAGTTCGATTAATTTTTCTTCTCTATCCTTCGGTAGATTTGTCCTTCGTAGAAATATCATATTTTGATTTATCCTCTATCTCTTTTACTCTTTTTAGAAGTTCTGGTAATTTCGTTTCGGCAACGAATATTCTTTTTTGCTCAAGAGCATCTCTTGCAGGTATACCGAGAAGTATTTTGTTAGGGGGTACCTCTTTATCTTCAACTCCGGCTTTAGCCATTATGACAACATTATCACCGATTTTAGAATGATCAACTATACCTGCCTGTCCCGCAATTATAACATTATTGCCTATCTCAGTACTACCAGCAATACCAGCTTGGGAAACTATTATTGTATTTTTACCGATTTTGACATTATGAGCAATTTGAACAAGATTGTCTATCTTTGTTCCTTTACCTATGATTGTTTCTCCAATGAAAGCGCGATCTATGCAAGTGTTAGCACCTATTTCAACATTATCCTCAATAACCACTTTGCCTATGTGAGGAATTTTGTAATGAGTGCCTTCTTTATCCACATACCCAAAGCCATCACTTCCTACAACACTGCCAGCGTGTATTATCACATTATCACCAATGGTAGTGCCAGGATATATAACTACATTAGATTTCAAAACGACATTGTTACCTATGATTGAATTGTAACCTATAAACACTCCAGAGAATATAACTGCATTGTCTCCTATCTTTACATTATCTTGTATACTAGCAAAAGGCATAATAGTGACATTCTTTCCCAAATTAACATTGTTTCCTATGTATGCTTTGTCTGAGATCCCTTTGAATCCAACCTCTTGATAAGGATTAAAGAGTTCAGCTATTCTAGCAATTGCAAATTTAGGGTCATCGACCCTTATAAGTGTCTTACCGCGAAAATCAAAATCATGGGGCACTATAATAGCCGAAACTTCTGTCTTAAGTGCTTCTTCATACTTTTTTTTATCAACAACAAAGGTTATTTCTCCACTTTTACCTTTATCGTATTCTGCTAATCCGAAAATTTCATCACTAGTGTTACCTTCAGCAACACCACCAACAAAGTTAGCTAGTGCCTCAACGGAAAACTTCATAATACCTGCCTCTAATATTTATTTTTCGTAGATTCCTGTGTCTTAATATAGGATGCTAAATCGGAGGTGACATCAGACCCCGGAGAAATAAAAAGTATTCTACCACTACCTCTTTCTATTATCAATGTGTATCCCTTTTTGGTGCCATAATCCCTTATATAGTCTATAACATCCTTTATAACAGCCCTCATTAGGTTGTTCCTCATGGTAGTAATGTCTTTATCAACTTTATCAAGTTCATTTTTGTAAGATTCAACTTTCATGTTGTATTCGTCGGAAAGTCTTTTGTAATCGTTATAAAGATTGTAATCAACATTAGTAGCCTCGTTTGTTGACTGGATGATTTTATTGGAGAGATCAACAAGATTCTTCCTAATGTTGTTTATCTCTGCTTCCATATTAGCCAATCTGATTTTTGCTTGATCTTTGTAATTATTGAAATCCTTAGCTATATCCTTGCCCTCTAGGAAAGCGTCAACAACATCATCTATATCAATTATACCTATTTTTTCAATTCTGTTGTAGGCACCATAAGAAAAAGGAATAAAAAGGAACAAAGCAAAAATCACCACCATAAAAATTAATCCCTGTTTCATATCTCCCTCCTTACTTTGTATATTAATACTTTGTATTATTAAGGTAATGAGAAATAAAATACAAAAATTTTTTGCTATTGTGGGAAATTAGTTTTCCTCTTTTGAAACAGCCTCCCTTAAATGGGAAAGAAACAATAAGTGGTATTGTTGTGATTTTGACAGATTTTGTTCTGTGAGGTTAGATGTAGAGGAAATTTCATAAAATTAACATTTAGGATTGCCTATTGCTTCCTTGTTTTTATAAATGGTAATTGGAATCTTCCAGCGAAGTTATAGAGCTAGGAGGTTAAGTAACTCTATTATCCCGTACAATGTTAGCATACTCAGAAGAGTTGATGCAAAGACACTGACGGCGACAGTACGCGGTGAGGAATTGAAGAAGTTTGCTAGTATGCTACAGTACAAGGCGGAAGGCATGCCATACTGAAGTATAAAAACCTTGAGTTCTGTTCCCCTAAACCCTAGTGCATAGGCAATAATACCGGACAGAAATGGTGATACAATTAGCTTCAAAATATTCACAAAAAACACGAATTTAAAGTTGACAAGACCGAAGTTAACTTTACCTAAAACCAAACCTAACTGAACTAAACCCAATATTATTGCTGTGTATCCCAAGCCATATACTGGATCCTTTATGTAGTTGGGCAATTTCAAATTCAACAGACTCATTAAGAACCCAAAAGCCGTAACATACAATAAAGGTAATGCCAGAATGTTGGTTCCGATCTTTTTGATTGATTCCATAACCTCGGTATCGTTAGATTTACTTTTCATGATTAAATAAACGCCGTATGTTTGTGAAAGTATTGAAGTAACCACAAGTATAAAAGTAGCGAAACTACTTCCATTACTCCCTAGATAATATTCGCAAACAGGTATACCTATGTTGCCTGTATTAGGTAAAAATGAAAGTAGTATGAAAATGTACTTTGACCTCTTGGATAGCTTTGTTAACTCTGCAAGAGCCAAAGATAAGAAGTACATTATAACTGTCAGAATCAGAGAGTGGATGACAACTAGGTGAACTGATTTTAGTAAAACACTTCCGTAAATATCAAAGGACCTAATGATAAGCGCAGGAGTTAAAATGTATATAGACAATACACTGAATTGGAAAGGATCAAGTTTTTTGAATTTAGCCAAAACATACGAAATAGCAATGATTAAATATACCGGTAATATAACATTAACAAATACCATATTTACACCTTGCTATGAGGACAATGATTTTTGAATATACAGTTTTTGCAATTATCTTCCGAAGGGCTGGGGGTAAGGTCTGTCTTTTCTAGACAATTGATCATATCAAAGATCTTTTCTTTTATGTCTTTAGAAGAGTAATCAATAGATTTGTTATAACCATCCTCAAAAGAAAGGAAGCCTACCTTTGTGACCTTCATACCACTAACATTTTCAAGGATGTAGCCGTAAAACATACCTTCAAGTAGTATGTCTTCTTCACTCTTGTAAGTACTCTTTTTGTATTCAATTATTTCCCAAGAATTGGTATTAGAATCAAAGTAAACGACATCTGGGATACCGTGGATTTTGTAATTATCATTGACTCTATATTCCAACTTCTCTTCAACCATTTTTGGAATGTAAGGCATATTATTTTTGTACCTGTACTCTAGGTATCTAGTGAAATTTTCTACACCTTTTATTTCATCTTGGAGGTTAAGGTTTGATATTAGTTCTGGAATGTCATCAACATTTTTTATTTTGCCTCCTCTGAGAGAGGAGTTAATATGTTTGGCAATGCTGTGCATGTCGCTGCCTTTAATCATGTTGGTAGTGGGGGCGATAACCACATGAAGTACCTTCCTCATGTACCATGTATACTTACACCTTTGAAAGTCAACAAAATCAGTTTTTGATATTGTTATTATGTGTCTCTCACTATTTTCTTTACCAAACAAAGAGAGTTGCATTATTTCCCCACACAGAAGTTTGAGAAAATTCTATCCATAAGGTCCTCAGTAGTAACTTCACCTATCATTTCACCTATGTAAGATAGAGCATCTCTTATTCCTATAGCTATGAATTCTTCAGACATCCTATTCTCTGACGATTCAAGTGCCTCTTCCAAAGCATTGAGGACATCACTCATCAATTCTTTGTGTCTTGAATTAGAGAGAAGTATATTCTCAATTTCTTCATTCACATTACCAATCACCTTACCTATTATGCTATTCTTGAGTTCTGAAATATTTAAATTTGTTTTTGCGGAAACCTTAAAGGTTTCTAAAATATTCAAATTGTAATCAGAGAGAAGATTTTTTATTTTCCTTTCCTTTTTAACAACGATGCCGGGAGATATTAAATCAATTTTGTTAAGGGCAAGGAATATCATTTTATCTCCCGCGTACTCTCTGATGTTTTTTATAACTAATACATCATTTTTGGTTATCTTTGAGCTGATGTCAAAGACAAGGATAACAACATCAGAAGATTTAATACTGTCAATTGTCCTTTTTATCCCTTCGGATTCAATAACATTTTTTGATTCGCGTATGCCGGCAGTGTCAAAAATACTCACGGGCACACCGTTTATAGACATTATCTCTTTAACAACATCCCTAGTGGTGCCGGGAACATCGGAAATGATTGCTCTATCCTCTCCTAAAATGGCATTCATCAAACTTGATTTACCAACATTTGTCTTACCGGCAATACATATTTTTACACCTTCAGTAAAAAAGCTACTTTTTTTAGACTTTTCTATCATATCTGTAACATCACTAATACAAGCCTTTATTGAACTTTCTATATAATTCCAATCCCTATTTGCCAAATCTTCCTCAGGGTGGTCAACTAAAACTTCAAGGTAGGATAATAAGTCAAGTAATCTTTCTTTTAGATTAGTTATTTTTTCAGATAATTTCCCATCGAGAATTCTTCTAGCGATCTTAAGAGAACTCATGTTATTGCTCATTATCAAAGAATTTATAGCTTCTGCTTGTACTAGATCCATTTTGCCGTTAAGCACGGATCTTTTGGTGAATTCTCCCGGTCTAGCCATTCTTGCGCCGTGTTTCTTGAGTAATTCCATTACTTTACCAACTATGATGGGATTACCATGACACCCTATTTCTACCACATCTTCACCAGTATAGGAATTAGGTCCTCGCATTAGTGAAACCAAAACATCATCAACATCTTCCCCATCATTAACTATTTTACCATAAACCAATGAATGTGATCTTAAAGTTTTTAAGTTTTTTTTAGTTTCAAATATTTTGCTAACGATGTCTATCGCGTTGCTTCCTGAAACCCTTATGTAAGTTACAGCAGAATGAACATTAGGGGTTATAGGTGCAAATATCGTGTCCTCGTCAAAAAATACCTCTCTCATCTCTGAAATTATACGAATGAAATGAAAATTTTTTCAATAAACCCATTGAGTTACCGATTACACCTGCGTACATATCTGATTTTGTTGAAAAACAGGCTACTGCCTGCGTCAGGCTAGGCCTGTTTCTTCTTTTAATTAAGAAAGTGCTATTAAGCACCCCGCCCACCCTAAAGTTATAAGGGTACGCCTCCCTTAACCCTTGTAAGATAAATTGCTTAAGCATAAATAAGAAAGTGCTTTAAGCACCCGCCCGCCCACCCAATTTTATGGAGAGGGAGTTACACCCCCTCTCCACTCTCTAGTAGGCAAATGAAAAAGTGCTATTAAGCACCCCACCCACCCATTTTATCGTTGGAAGGCTACGCCTTCCAACACCTTCATAGATCCTCTTCAAGAAGTGCTATGAAGCACCCTCCCTATTTAATGTAGAGAAGTTTCACCTCTCTACACTCTTTCAAGAATATTTGAATCAAAAAGTCTGTAAGCGCTTTTTGATTAGGTAAGAAAAAACGAATTCTAATCGTAATTGCAAATTAAGTAACGAAGTTAACTCTATAAGCACTTTTTTTAGGAAAGAAGTAGGTATTTTGCAAAAGTGAAGAGAGGCAGAGCCTCCCTTAACCCAAATAAATTAAGAAAGTGCTATAAGTAACTAATTGAAAAAGTACTATTAAGCACTCAACACCCTTGCATGTTTTCTATTAGAAAGGTGCTTTTAAGCATAAGTGCTATTTAGCATTAGGCTATGAAGCACACAGTGCCTAAGGCACAAAATTTTTTCAGAAGAATTACATTATCTTGAATTTCAGAAGGGGAATGATTAGATTTTTATATTCATGAAAATAAAACTAAACGGCAGTGAAATAGAGGTTAGTGAAAATATATCGGTACTTGAGCTTATGAGAATGAAAGAATTTGACCCGGGCAAGTATGTTGCAATAGTGAATGATGATGTTGTGCCGAGAAGTAAAATTTCGGAAATAACATTAAAAAAAGGTGATGAAGTGGAAATAATAACAATGATGGGAGGAGGCTAATGGAAAATGATACCTTGATCATTGGTGGAGTAGAAATAAGGAATAGGTTAATCGTGGGAACGGGTAAATTCTCATCCTACGACTTAATTCCCGAAGTGATAGAAAAAGCAAATATTGATATAATTACGGTAGCAATAAGGAGAGCGAGAGATGGAATTCAAAAAACACTTATGGATTACATACCAAAAAATACAAAGATATTGGTCAACACTTCAGGAGCAAGAAATGCTGAAGAAGCGCTGAAGATAGCAAAAATAGGTAAAGAGTTAACAGGCAGTGATTTAATAAAGATAGAGATCATACCTGATACGAAGTATCTGATGCCTGATAATAGAGAAGTGATAAAAGCGTGTGAGATTTTGGCAAGCGAAGGTTTTAAACCTTTCCCTTACATGATGCCAGATCTAATAGCAGCGAAAGAGATGGTAAAAGCCGGTGCAGTTTGTATAATGCCGTTGGGGGCACCAATTGGAACAAACAAAGGATTAGTGGCGAGGTACTTTATTGAGATGTTGAGGAATGAAATAGATTTACCAATAATTGTTGATGCTGGAATAGGCAAGCCTTCGCATGCGGCTGAAGCTATGGAATTGGGGGCGGATGCTGTACTTGTCAATACTGCGATAGCTACTTCAAAAGATCCTGTAAGTATCACGATAGCGTTTTCAAAGGCGGTGGAAGCTGGTAGGTTGGGGTATATCACGGGTTTACCGTCAGAGAAAATATTTGCTGAGGCATCATCGCCAATTGATGAATATCTATTGGGTTTTTTGAGGAAATAGCTAGGAATTTTGGAGTTTTTCTTTTATCTTTCTTCCAATTTCAGCAACTTCATTTTTCAACCTCTCGGGTAGGAAATCATAATAGGATAATTTCATGGTAAATCTACCGGTACCTTTTGTTATTGAACCTAATGCGTAGGAGTATTTTATCATTTCAGACATGGGGACATAAGCGGTGATTATTGTTGTACCATCATCTTTTCTGTCAATGTTGACTACAGTACCTCTCCTACTATTGAGGTCTTCGGTTATGGCTCCCAAATACTCCTCATTGATAAATATGTTAGCTTCCATTATAGGTTCAAGTATGGCGGGAGCACCTTCCTCAAGTGCTATTTTCATTGCATGCCAACCTGCTATTTGGAAGGATATGTCTGAAGAATCAACTTCGTGGTATGAACCTTCATAAAGGGTTACCTTTACATCGGTAACTGGGTACTTTCCCAATGTACCTTCCTCCATGGCACTTAAAACACCTTTTTCAACCGAGGGGATAAATTGCTTAGGAATATGACCTCCTTTTATTTCGTCAACGAATTCAAACCCTTTGCCCCTTTCTAAAGGCTCAACTCTTATGTAGACTTCCCCATATTGGCCATGTCCACCTGTCTGTTTCTTGTGTTTGTAGTGCGCTTCAACCTTTTTAGTTATGGTTTCTTTGTAAGAAATTTTTGGCACATCAGTGGTAAATTCAACATTGTATCTATCCTTTAGAATTTCAGCGTATATGTTGAATTGCGTTTCTCCCTGACAATGTACTTCTAATTCTTTTGAAAATTCATTAAACTTGACGAGGAATGAAGGATCCTCTTCAGCAAATTTTCCAAGTAACTCAGCCAATTTATCTTCATCCCCTCTATTCTTGCCATGAATGGCTATGAAGAATATGGGAGAAGGGAGAGAAATATGTTTAAGTTTAACATCACCTTTAGGTGATGTTAAGGTATATCCAATTTTCAAACCTTCAACTTTAGTGATAACAAAAATATCTCCCGCCCTCACTTCAGGTATCTCTTCCAGATTCTTACCAAAACTTGAGTAAAGATGTTGAAACTTGGTAGTGTTACCAATATCAGTTATAAAAAATTCATTTCCGGGCTTTACAATGCCACTCCAAACCTTCAAGTACACCACCTTGCCTGTGTAGGGGTCTATTCTAACTTTAAAAGGAGTGACAATTGTCAAATCTTTAACACCATCAAGTCCTACTTCCTTACCGTCCCTCGTGAAAACGACATCCTGATGTCCTTCAAGTGAAGGAAATTCCTCAGTGATTATTTCCAAAGCATTCAGTATACCCACATTTGTCAAAGAGGAAACGAAGAAAACAGGTATAATTTTACCTTTTGTTATACAGTCCCTAAAACCTTTTATCGTCTCTTCAAGTGATATCTCTTCACCAGCAAGGTATTTCTCCATAAAAGATTCATCAATATCCGATATATCTTCAAACATTTCATCTTTATAGTTCTTCACTAGTTCCTTGTACTCATCAGGTATAGGTAGTTTTTTGTATGTTTTACCTCCATTTTCGTAAATTATCAGTACTTCATGTATAATGTCAATTGTTCCGGTAAATTGCCCATTCTGTACATAGGGTATTTCAATTGGTATAACATATTTGCCTATCTTTGCTTTTAGATCCTCAACAACTTGTCTATATTTACTAGGGTTTAAATCAGTTTTGTTGACAATTATAGCTTTTGCTAGGTGTAACTCATCGGTGGCATGCCATATCCTATCAGTTTCAGGAGTAATCTCCCTGTCTATATCGACGACCAAAACAACATTCTCAGTTACTTCAAGAGCCATTTCCATTTCACCTATGAAATCAACAAATCCCGGGGTATCAATGAAATTTATTTTTTTACCTCCAAACTCAATTGATGATACTACACTTCTTATTGTCATCTTTCTTTTTATCTCCTCAGGGTCAAAATCGCAAACTGTATTTCCAGTTTCTACGCTTCCTTTCTCTTTAATACCTCCTGAAACAAAGAAAACACTTTCCAAGAAAGATGTCTTACCGGTTTTATGCTCACCTATTAGAGCAACATTTACTATATCATTGGTATTATATACCTTCATAATCCCCCCTTCCTTGATATTTTAGATTATCAAAATAAAGTAGAGTGTTGTCAAGAAAAAACTAATGTGTTTTATCAACATTGCTACTATTTACCTTTAAGGGCAAGAGAAAGTAAAATATACTTCCTTTCCCTATTCCTTTCGTTTTTGGTATTATTTTACCGCCTAGCATTTGTGCAAATTTCATAGAAACGGAAAGACCTATACCTGTCCCGGGAAATCTTTTATTCCTAACACTCTCTAGTTGGACAAAAGATTTAAATATTTTGCCTATATCCTCTTCTTTCATACCTACTCCTGTATCCTCTACTTTGAAAATCAGAAAATTTTCCCTCTTATAAACATCCATCCTCACATACCCCTCTTCTGTAAATTTTATGGCATTTGATACCAAATTTGTGAGGATTGATCTTAACATCATCTGATCTGACTTTATTTCTTGAGGAAGTGCTTTCTCCATCCTTAATTTGAATTCTATTCCTTTATTAAAGCAAAGGACTTTTCCATTGTTGAGGACCTCAAGGAGTAGTTCTTTGAGGTTTATGTTTTCATAGTGTAGTTCCATTTTCCCGCTCTCTATTTTTGAGAGATCCAAGATGTTATTTATCATGTTTAGGAGAGATGTTGCTGACATAGATATGTAATCCAAGTACTTCATTTCTTCATCTCTAGGGAAGTTACCTATTTTGATTAATTCCACAAATCCTAAGATAGCATTTAGTGGTGTTCTTAATTCGTGTGATACATTAGCAACAAACTCAGACTTAAGATTAGACAGCCTTTCGGCTTCTTTCTTTGCCTTTATTAAATATTCATTTATTTCGTGTAATTTTAATCTGTGTGTTATGAGAAAAGATGTTATTTTTAGTATCTCTTGATCCATTTCGGAGAGATTATCTTTGCTTTGTCTAAAAGAGGTAAAAAACACACCTTTTATTTCTTTGAGATCACCCAACGGAATCACCGTTGCTAGAGTGTTGTTTTCGCTTTCAAGCATCTTGAATACAACTTCTTTCTTTTCTGAGATCGCTTTGTTGATAAATTCTCTATAGTATCCACTCTCTATTCTCATCATTAAATCTTCATCAATCTCAATTGATGAGATGGTCTTTAGTTTATTGCCTACAAATGTAGAAACAAGTATTTTCTCCATATCAGTGAATGTGGTTAAAGAGATTATTGAATGTAGTATTGCTTGTTTTATATCAGTTTCGTAAATTAGTGGCTCTATTGCGTAAACTAGAGATTTGAGATACTTTAAGTGTTTGTAAACAAAATCAAATTTTGATTTTTGTAATATGAAACTAGATACTATTGAAGATACAATCTCTACATCGTTTTTTGACACTACTTTGTTGAGATCAAAGGCTAGGATGTAATCTTCGGTTTTTACTACACAAAATCTTTCATTAAAAAATATTTTTTCGGTATCCTGAATATTGGGAGGTAGATAAAAGTTGTCTTCTTTCACTGAGTATATAACCTGGTTTTTTTCTAGAAAAAAATAGTTTTTTGTCTCGAAATAAAATGAAAAAGTGATAAATAATCTTTCTATAAACTCACTCAATTTAGTAGTTTCTTCTGCTGTTTTGACTATGTCTTTTACAAAAGTATTTAGGTCGGACATCAATTATAAATCTTCCTTTTCTTCGCTGAGTTCCATTATCTCTTTAAAGGATTCATAACTCTCTTTTGAGATGTAAACTTCTCTTATTCCGAGTTCTTTTAGTTTTGTAATGATGTTTTCATTAACAGTTGTTCCTTCTCTATAAATTATCACTTTATTTTTTTCTACAGGAGCCCCAATTACCATACCCTCTATCAGATCATCAGTGAGTACCCTTATACCGGTATCTAATATCTTTTTCTCTTGCTTTGCCTTAACCTCAGGAACCTCAACTTTCTGAGTTTCAACCTCTGGTTCTTCGGTGTGTACATTTGAGGTTTTATTTGAAATTTCATTTGAGATTATTGCCTTCTTAACTGTTTCTAGGAGTTTGGTAGGTGAAATTGGCTTGACAAGATATGCCTTAACATTATATGATGCCATTTCTTTAACATCATAGACAGAGGAGCTTGCACTAACGACTATTATGGGGATGTGCGAATATTTGTGTTCCTTGGACAAAAAATTGGCAAACCTGAAGCCACTCATTCCGGGCATATACAGATCAAGCAAGATCAAATCTGGTATATCTGCCTTTAGCACCTCCATCGCTTCAATTCCATTTCTGGCTGTAATGACATCGTACCCTTTCATTTTTAGCGTTTCAAAAAATAACTTCATATTTAGGGGATTATCTTCTACAACTAGAACTTTCATAATTATTATGATAAGAGTTAGGAAGAGGAGTTTCAATAGTTTTTAAATCCGTATTTAATCTGTCCTAAATAAAGTAAGTTGCAGATTTCTTTACTCTATTCATTATTGCGTACTCTACACCGTTTTCACTCAGTTTTTCAACAAAGATGGCATCTACATTCTCTCTGTCAAAATACCTATACGCAAAAAATAAGTTCCTTGCACATTCTATTATGTCATCTTTGCACCATTCTAGTGGTATTATTTTCTCTGATTTGAAATTTAGTATTTCTAATCTCTGTTTTAACTTTTTTATGAACTTTGGGCGCCCTAGTATGCCGCACTTTTGGTTTTTGAACTGCGATGCTAAGTTATCAAATTCCTTTGAAATAGAAGATACGATTATTACATGTGCTCTTGGAGCATAGTGTTTGTACTTCAGTCCCGGTGAGAGGGGTTTACCTTCAATTTCCTCTTTGTAGATAACTTCAACTACCTCTTGCATTTTTTTATGTTTGAATATCTCCTCTATGTCTTCTTTTGTTATAAATCCTGGCCTAAGAATTGTTACTAGGTACTTACCCTCTATTCTTTTAACACTGATAACGGTTGATTCTATACCTATATGGGTCCTTCCACTGTCAATTATATATGGTACCTTGCCTGATAAATCTTCTATAACTGATTGAGTATCACTGGGACTTGGCTTACCAGAAAGATTTGCGCTTGGTGCTGCTATTGGCACATTTGCTGTTTCTATTAATTTTTGAGCTACGGGGTGGTACGGTATTCTTATACCTACAGTTTCCAATCCTGCTGTTGCATAATTTGATATAATTTCTCTTTTTTTAAGAATCACCGTTATTGGACCTGGTGTGAGAGTTTCTATTATTTGGCTCTCAACTTCGTTTGATATATAAGCATATTTCTCTATTACATCCTTTGAGTGTAAATGTACTATTAGGGGGTTATCACTTGGCCTGCCTTTTATTTCAAATACTTTTAGTACTGCTTCGTTATTTAATGCATTTGCACCAAGTCCGTAGACTGTTTCGGTTGGAAATACTACAAGTTCACCTTCTTTTAAAAGGTTAGCTGGTTCTCTCAAGATTTCAGGATTGTTGCTTACATCTTCTATAGTTACTTTCTTTACTTTAGTTAACATGCAATAACTTTCCCCCTCCGCTACTAATCGTTAGAATTAAGTCCTTCCTACTTTGTAATGGTATAACTCAATCGCTAAGGTTTAAACTTGTGTTTTCTCAGATGCCTTGCATTCGGTAAGGAATTAAAGCACCTCCATTACCCGTGTTATGATTGTAATCATAGCGAATAAAAATTCGCAATTTTACCCAATTAGTACTCAATTTCTATTTGTGTTTCAATATTTTTACCATTTTGTTTTGAGTTTACTTTTATGGTCTTGCTGGTTATGAGAAGAGGTAATATTGAGGAAATGAAGGGATGTAAATTTTCTTGTTTTATTTTTAATACTTTACTGGTTAGATTTCTTGTGTTTATGTAAGTGTATATGTTTTCTAAATTTTCTTGTTGCCATGTTTTTTCGTCCTTCGCTATATTCCTGATGTAATTGATTAAAATATCTTTATCTGTTGAGATTATCAGTCTTCTGAATATCACACCAAAGTTGATAGAGTAGTTTTCGCTTATTGGGAGCTTATAAAAGTTTTTGTCAAACACTGAAAATTTGTATATATCCCTTTCTTTTGCTTTTTCTCTAACTAGTTTTTCTAGGTACATTTCTAGGGATTTTTCATTCAAAATTGGGGAAGTAAAAATTACTTGATTATTTAGGTTGTTGTAATAAGAATAAACAAATATTGTTGATGGTGATGAAAGGTTCGTTAGTATTGTGGTTAGGTCAACTTTGAATGTGTTTGTGAATTCCTTTAGGAATTCTAAAACTTTTGTTTTTGATATTTCATCTAATTTATTTACTGTTTCAATTAATTCTTTTGGTGATAGTTCAAAATTTGCTATCAGTGATACATCTTCGGGATTTGCTATGTATATGTGGTTTTTTATGAGTGGTGGAGAGAATTTTTCAATTAGTGAGGATGAAATCATTTCTAGTTTTGTTATGTTACTATTCACATTTATCAGGATTGTGTACGAAAAGTTTGAGTATTCTTTTGGTATTTTTATATCGGATATTGAATCAAGGAATTTTTGTGAAATGAATATATTGTAGTTTGTCATCTCCGGGCTAAAAGTTTCATCACCTTTGTATTCAAAATCTTTGCCTACGGATATTATTCTGTTTTTATCAAATGTGAATGAACTGAATTCAAGTTTGTATAGGACATTTTGGAGTTTTGTAATCCTTTCATCTATTGCGTTTGTTAGGAGTGTTAGGATAATAAAAGGTTGTCCTTTGGTGTTGAATCCGAATCCGAATTCTTCTTTCGTGTTTATGCCTAGGCTTATCAAATTACTTTCACTCATTATGTCTGTGCCTAGCGTAGACTGAAAGAAAGAAGCTAATGAGTTTGAAAAGGCTTCAAAGTCTTTTGGAAATAGATTAATTAGTGTGTTTGATAAATTCTTTTGAAATTCTACGAAGCTACCAAATTTCACGAAAAGAACTGTGTTTTTGGGTACCAAATTGTCAATTTGTCCGTATGAAAATTTTGCAATTACTACGAAAAATGCAACTATAAAAAAAATAATAATTTTTTTCATACAATGGTGAATTATAACTATTGTTTTAAAGTAGTTTCCAAAATTTAGATAAGTTTGTTTTCTTTTGCCCAAGTGATAGTTTCTTTTACTCCTGTTTTTATGTCGTATTCGTATTTCATTGAAGTGTCCTTAATTATTTCCTCAGGGCTTGCTACCCAGCTATTTGTTAATTCGTTTACTTTCTCAAAGTTAAACATTGCGGGAGTTCTTAATAATTTTGCTATTCCTGTATTTATTGAAGCGGTGAAGTACATTAGACTTACTGGCATTCTGATTTTTAATACAAATTTCTTACCTAGTGCTTCTTCTATTGCTTTGTAGAAATCTATTAATTGTATGACTTCGGGGTGGCAGGAAAAATAAGTTTTTCCTATGGTTTTTTCTGATAGCATGGCTAAGTAAATACTTTTTACTAGGTCTTTGGCGTAAACAAAGCTTAATTTCGTCTTTCCACCTTTTACGAGTACTTCTATTCCTTTGTTTATCATTTGGTAGACTGGTAGAAATTCTTTGTCACCGGGGCCATATACAGCACTAGGCCTTATTATGGTTACAGGTAGTTTATCTGAGTTTTGATTTAAGAATTTTTCTGTTTCAAGTTTTGATTTTCCGTAGGATGTTACAGGTGCTGAAGGCTCATTTTCTTTTATAGGGGTTTCTGATGGTCTGCTTGCTGCCTGTGAACTTATGAAAACGAATCTTTTTATGTTTTGGTTGTTTTTTAATGTTGCGTTGAATAGGTTTATTGTGCCCTGGGTATTTACTCTGTAGTATCCTTCAGGATTCAAAGCTTTTACTACACCCGCTAGGTGTACGATATAATCAACTCCTTTTACTGCTTCTTCTAATGATTCTGGTGATGTTACTTCACCATAGGCAAATTCTACTTTGCCGACTAATTTTGAAATATTACTTGTTTTTCTTACAAGGCATCTGACATCAAAGCCTTCGCTTTTAAGTAAATCGACTAGGTGATGCCCAATAAATCCCGTTGCTCCCGTCAGTAATACCTTACTCATAAGTAGTATATTTCAATGAAGTAGTGTGTTCTTTTCAACCTCATAAATTCTGTAAAAAAAATCATTATAAATCCTTATGTGTTCCGTCGCAGAAAGGTTCTTTTTTGGTGTGTTTGCATCCACACAGAAGAAAAGTTTTCTTCTCTTTGACTTCAAATTCCATAGGTTCAAATCCTGTTCCAAAGTGTGAGCCATCACAGAATGGTTGTTTTTTTGATCTGCCGCATCTACACCAATAGTATGTTCCTGGCTCAAGTTCAACTTTGTATGGTGCTTTTTGCGGTATTTCTGGTTCCATTTCCTACCTCTTTCAATTAAATACTGAAAGTATTTTGATATTTTTTAAATAAATATGATTTTTAATATTTGTATTTTGTTTATTGATTGAAAGAACTTATTGCGTTTTCTACAGAATCATAAATATCAAAGAATCCAGTTAATTTTGTTAATTCAAACACTTTTCTAACGGATGCATAAACATTAGCCAACTTTAGTCCTCCACCGACTTTTTTCAAGTTAGATAAACTTGATATCAAAACGCCGATACCTGAAGAGTCTATATAACTTACCTTATCTAGATTTACGACGATGTTGACTTTTCCCTTTTCAATCTCTTGCCTAACCATTTCCTTAATTGTTGGAGCATTGTAAAGATCTATTTCTCCAGTGACATCAAAAATAACGACATCACCGCTTTCCCTTCTTGATACTTCCATAAACCCCTCCTAGTCTTTAAAGAATTATAAGTAATCACTTTTATACTTTCAATAAATCGGAATATTGAATTTATTACTAAAGAAAGTATTTTTGTTTGAGGAAAATTGAAAAAATTTGATTTTTTAGTGATAAGGTGTATATAATTCTGTTGTCTTTCCCCGGTAGCTCAGTTGGCAGAGCAGCTGGCTGTTAACCAGCGGGCCGCAGGTTCGAGCCCTGCCCGGGGAGCTTTGTTTCTGAGTTTTCTTTTGTGGCGTTTTCGTTGTAAATCTCTTTACCCACAAATTGAAGTAATTTAATTACTTCGTAATTCTATTACTTCATAATTTTATGGTTTTGTAATTTTATTACTTTGTTACTCTATAGTTGAAGGTTTTTGAAATTTTTGCATGATTTGTAATATAATAAACTCATTAATGCCCAGGTAGCTCAGTAGGTTAGAGCACTTCCTTGGTAAGGAAGAGGTCGTCGGTTCGAATCCGACCCTGGGCTCATTGGAGAGTTTTATGGCAACAGATGTAATCGCTTTAGTTTGTTCTGAATGTAAGAGAAAGAATTATTATACCAAAAAATCTAAGAAACTACAAAGGGAAAAGTTGGAAATAAAAAAGTATTGCAAATGGTGTAATAAAAGAACTGTACATAAAGAAGCAAAAGCCTAATTTATGGCTAAACTTAATTTTACCAAAGCGGAAGCTTTGGGTAATGACTACATATTGATTGATGCAATCAGTAATAAAGAGTATACTTCTTTATTAAATTTGATGAAAGATCTGTCTCCGAAACTTTCTGATAGGCACTTTGGGATAGGTGGAGATGGGGTTATTTTCATACTACCTAGCGAGGAATATGACTGCGAAATGAGGATATTCAATGCTGATGGAAGTGAAGCAGAAATGTGCGGAAATGGTATAAGACAAGTTGCTAGATATTATTGGGAAAATGTACAAAAAAAGGAAACGATAAGAGTGCTCACGAAAGCGGGATTGAGAGAAATAAAGGTAATAAACAACGATAGTGGTATTAAATTCATTGTAAACATGGGATCCCCAATCTTCAATTCAAATGAAGTGCCATTTGACTCTTCCATCGTGAACGATACAAAAATTGTTGACAAAGAAGTTGATTTTAACTTTTTAAAAACAAAGATTACAGCTGTCTCAATGGGTAATCCTCACTGCGTAATTTTCGTGGAAAATTTAAGCGATATTGACATTTCGGATATTGGACCAAAGATAGAAAATCACCCTCTTTTTCCTAACAGGGTAAATGTTGAATTTGTCAGAGTTATTAACTCTAATGAAATAGCCATGCGTGTTTGGGAAAGGGGAAGCGGTGAAACAATGGCATGCGGCACTGGTGCATGTGCTTCTGCCGTATCTACAATGCTAACAAAACTACAAAACACCAATAAATTGACCGTTCATCTGTTAGGTGGAGACTTACAAGTGGAGTGGAATAAAGACAAGAATGAAGTTTACATGATAGGTGGGGCAAACTTGGTATTCCATGGTTTTATAAACTTAAATTTTGTTTAAAAATTGCTTAAGAAACCTAGATTTTCCACTCTAAAAGCTACCTCAACTCCACCTTCTATGAAACTTATATAACTGTAACTCAATTTGGCGATTATACTCAAGTCGTTGTACATCGTTTCATAATACATTGCTAAATTTAGGTAATTCACGTTTTTGAATGTATTGATCAGTGTCATCTTTGTGCTTTTGTTAAAGTTATAAGTTGTACCTATTCTGAAATCAAACTGGGGATACAACAATGAATATTTACTTGTTGAATACATTGGAGAGTAATCAAATTCTTGATACAGAGTAGATTTAAATCCTCCTAAAAAACTCAGTTTCCCCCAGTAATAAACAAGAGAATTGTCAAAAACTATTGGGACAAATGAGAAATATACATCTCGTAAAAGTGAAAAAGAAACTCCTAAACTTAAAGGGTTTTCTAATGAAAAGTTATAACTAAAGTTATTAAAATCAATTTTACCGAAAATATCTGCAGAAAACCTCAATGAAGAAACTTCAACTAAATAAGAGTATGCAAGTTTGAATCTTGTGCCTAAAGAGAGCCCTTTAAAATCCATTATGAAGCCTATACCTAATGAGTAAACACCACTTGTAATATTATCCTCAATATCTCCAGAATAGGAGTATATCGGTATATCAAACATCTGCGCATACCCTATCTCACCAAATAAATGCTTAAGACCAAGTCTTACTTTGCCATTTATTATTTCTCCCCAATGATAAAGACCTGAAATACTGAAAAAATCCTTTCTTTCAAGATACAACTCTCTTTGGTGAGATTCATAGAACAAATTGTCGTTAAGCATATAGCTTTCAACAAAGCCATGCCCTAAACTAGGTATTAGAAGTGAAAGAGTAAGAAGAAAAATGTGTTTTTTCATCAACTTTATATTAACAAAAGTTAATCCGATATTTCAAGCATGATGAGTGTTGAAAAGACTAAAATGTATTATTTACAATTCTTTAATATCTAGATTTCGGAGGAGCAAATGATTGAGATTCCGTATAAGTATGAAGTACTTGGCAAAAAGAATAATCATACCTTGTTTGTAAAGATCAACGGTGATACTCTGGAGATAGGCCAACTGATTGTTGTTTCTGATTCTCACGAAGTTTTTGATGTGACAGGTATGCACTATATAGAATTTAAGAGTGATATTAACAGGTTGAGGGAGTTTGCGATGTTTATAGTGAAGGATGCCCCTGAGCTTTACAAAGAGGCAAATTTACTAGAGCAACAAGTTGGAGAGATTATCAAAAATGCTATAAGGCATGGTAACAAAAATGACCCCTCCAAAAAGGTAAAGGTTTATTATTCTTTTGATAATAAGGTAAAAATCATTGTTGAAGATGAGGGAGAAGGATTCAAGGATATTGACGATTGGAACAAATTCAATATCGCTAGAACTGTTGCAATTTACAAACAGGACTTTGAAAACATAATGAACTTTATATCGTGGAGAGGGAAAAATGTCAATGAAATGGATGGTGGAAACGCTTTATTTGCGGCGATTGAATATTGGAACGGTGGAATATACTACAATGAAAAAGGAAATAAAGTCTGTACTATAAAGTATTTTCCGGATAACCCAGAGTACGAAAAATACAAATAACTCCTAAAGTTTAAATCTAAAGATGACTTCATTAAACTCAATTTTATATTTTTGTTTGCTGTATTCAAATGCTAAATTTCTTTCTTCAACTATTTTTTTCATTATGAGATATGTCCAATGAACATCCTCTTTACAATGCTCTATAACTAAATCTACCTTGCCTTCTCTGAAATACAATGGCATCTTGTCACTTGGGGTTTTTTTACCTATTCCATTTATGTTGTTTTGGACAAGATTATGAAGTGATATTCTAAAGTTATCTCCTATATGCTTTTTCAGAAGATCATTCAGTATATCAAAGGTTTTCACATTATCAGAAACTTCGAATCTGTCATCATAGTGAGACAGAACTTTGTAATCAAAATTTCTTGTATTGTAGCCTATAACTATATCAGAAGAAAAAAGCATATCTACCAGCGACTTAACATTATCTTCACTGAAGATAAAGAATTTGTCTTCCTTTATATCATAAACTACACCAACAGACATGAGCATATCTTTAGCGTTGTTCCATCCCCCAACCTCGTATGAATATAATTGAGATTCAAGGTCAAAAACTATAGGTTTAGTAAAATTATCAAGAGGATACTTAAGCAAATCGTAATAGGCGTATTTACCATTTTCTTCTTGCTTGGGAAGATCTTGCTTAAGAAAGTTTATTGAGTATTCAATGACTTTAGAGTTTTTAGGATTCTCAATATCAGTGGTATTATCACTCACAAAGCCATTTTCAAACCCTTCAATGAGGAAATTCAGTACTTTTTTCCCCATGTGCTTTGAAAGGACCATATTGGCATTGCCACATTTGGGAGACTGAATGCAGGCAGGGCAACCACTATCAACTGAACACTTACACTCCTCAATTGAATTGAGTGCTCTCTCCACTATTTTGTCTATCCTATTATAGGCAATTTCAGAGTACCCGACTCCTCCTTCTATTGCTTCGTATACGAATATTGAGGGAGAACCGTATGCATTCACCGATGAAAAACCACCTATCTCCATTCTGCTGCATACTATCTCAGAAGGATACATGCCGATTATTGCGTGTTCTGCGGCGTGTAACCCTGAATTTAAAAATGTTTCTTCGTTCATCTTACTGTTTTCTAATGAAATATTATTAATCAAAATTGATTTATCAAGGTCAAAATCAACTATACGGCGTAAATATGCACCATCAAACTTTATTAGTATCCCTTCAGTTTCATAACTCAATGTGTAAGGTTGAGGGTAGTAGTTAACAGACTTAACAAATTTTCTAAAAGATTTCACCCCAAATTCATAAACAGGTTTAAATTCGTATTCAACGAATCCTTTGTAAAACTCTTTGACAAGGAATTTGGAATAACTTACGGAAAATATAGTATCACCAGATTTATTCTTATAAAATTTCTTTTTAATAGTGCTTAAAACTTCTATTTCCTTATCCACCAAAACTTCAGTTTCTTTTTCGGCTTCACGGCCATTATTTTCAAAGGCATTGATCTTCTCATCGTCTATGATGACTAAATTGTTGTTAAAGTCAATATCCTTTACTGGGTAACTTTCCCCCATGTGTAAGTATATCCCACCGGGATGAGCTTCATAAAATAAATTATTTAAGGCAATTTCTCCTAATTTCTTTTTCCTGTTTTCTTCTTTGTCCAAGACAACAATATCAAAGGATTCACCTATGTTTCTGAGATTTATAGAATCTCTCAATTCATTTTTTGAAACCCTAGTTACGAAGATTTTTCCACCTGAACTATAATAATCAGGTGCGGAAGACAGAAATTCTTTATTCACGGACTTCTTTTTTTGGTATTCAATGAATTTTTCTGCACTGTAAATTCCCTCATCTCCCCAATATTTAGAAATAATATCACTGGATATAAAGTTTTTGTCAGTTGAGTCAAAGGCATCGTTATAAGACAAGATTGCTAGTGCTATGTAATAACCTATTATTCTCTCGTTGTAAATTTTTGCTGACAAATTTTCAACTTGGTCTGAAAAGAGTTCTTCTGGGTGATTATAGTAGTAGTTATCAAGAGCATTTTCAGTAGGTATGAAAACAACTATACCATCTCTTACTCTTCCAGTCCTTCCAAGCCTTTGGCGAAATGAGATCCTAGAAAGGGGGAATCCTAAAATACACACCACATCAATGTCGCCTATATCTATTCCCATTTCAAATGCAGAGGTAGCAATAAGCCCTTTGATTTTGCCCTCCCTAAACATGTTTTCAATTGCTATTCTTTCTCTAGGAGCGTACCCTGATCTGTATGGCATGACTTTGCGGTAGAGAGAAGTTGCCTTTATAGATTTGGCAATCTTTTCAACCGCTTTTCTGCTTTTCACGAAGGCGAGAACTTTTTTGTCGGATTTTAAAACGAAATCTTTGAATAGATTTATAACCTTATTTGTTGAGGATGGATCTGTATTTTTGTACTGAGGAGATGGTATGAAGAACTCTATTTTTTTACTACCAGCGGTACTTTCTTTTATTATATCAAATTTTTTGCCAAAAATTGTTTCTAAAAATGATTCAGGGTTACCGATGGTACCGGAAAGGGCAAAGTATTTGGCATCGTTTTCATAGATACTGTTAAGCATATTGACTACTCGCATCAAATTGCCGAAGTGTGTCCCTTTAAGCCCTGACATCTCGTGTATTTCATCAACTACTATAAGTTTGAGACTCTTCCAAACTCTTTTCCATGTGCTGTTGTAGAGTATGAGGGAATAAACTAACATTTCGGGGTTGGTTAGTATAAAACTACCGGATGACCTAATAACCGACCTAGTTCTGTCATCAGTGGCAGAAGTAAGAGCATAAACACCAATTTGTGGTAAAACTTTTCTAGTATAATCTGATATCTTTTTGGTCTGATCATTTATGAGAGCGTTCACTGGAGCGATGTAAAGAGCAACTGCATTGGGATCTCTATAGATCTCTTCAAGATAAGATATAACATAAGGTAAAGTCTTACCTGAAGCCGTAGGTGTAACGATGCCAACATTGTTACCATTGAGATAAGACCTAATAGCTTCTGCTTGGTGCTTATAAAGAGTAATTCCCAAACTTTCTAACAATTTTTTTGAATAAGGGGACAAATCTAAATTGTTATCATAAATAGGGGAAGAATTAAGCCTCTCAAAAACCTTTTCATACTTTGAGTAAAAAGAAAACTCTAGTTCAAAATTATGGTACATATACTAATATTGTATAAAATGATCACTATAATCATCAAAATACAATGCCTTGTTGAAAAATCTTTCCCATTAAGAAATGACCAATTTCTTAAGAGGATTGAAAATTACACACCTAATTCTTAACTGCTTAAGTATCCCTGAGCTGAAGAGTGTAGAGAGTGAGGTATTTCAAGTGCTACGCATTCTCAATACGAAGCCTTTCTACGAAAGAATGGGTAGGGTACTAAATAACACCTTTTGTTAAATAGCACCTGTGCTTCAAGACCGCGTGCTTTAAGCACTTAATTGAAAGTGTGCTATAAGCACCTTGTGCTATAAGCACCTTTTGGTGGTCCCGCCCGCCCACCCTTACTTTACGAAGAGAGGCTTTGCCTCTCTTCACTTTTGCAAAATACCTACTTCTTTCCTGAAAGAAAAATTGCTTACAGAGTTAAGGGATACGAAGTATCCCTTAAATAATTGGGTGGGAGGGTGGGGAATTGCTAAAATTGATTTCTTATAAAAGAAATAAAAGCAAATTTTGGAACACCCTCAATTTGAATAGATAAAGGTAAAGTAACTTTTTTATAATTCATTCATGAAAGAGTGTGCGATCATATCTATACCTAATATTCCATTGGAGAACTTGCTTTCGTTTTCTGAGGGAAGGAGTTACCATAGTTTGTATGTAGCGGGGAGGTTTAAAATTATAGATTTCCTCATCGGTAACTTTGAAAGGGTAGGTATTGAAGATTTTATTATAATAACTAACAACGAAGAAATATCAAATTACATAACTACCGCCTGGAAAGATGTTAAATTTGTTATTCTAACTAAAGATAGAGAAAAACTCAACTTGAGTTTTTCTAATTTCTCTGTGGCAAAGTATGATAAATTCGTTTCAGATAATCAAAGCGAGACATATTTTGATTTTTTGGCATTTCTCGAGGATAACTTTAGCAAAGTATTTTGGCTCATTGGCTATCCTATATGGTTTCCAATAGAAAATTACTTAGATGATATGAGAAGTAGTTCTATAAAGTTGCTTTTTTCAAAAATTGGGACCTTGCCATATTATCATACTATTGTACTTTCAAAGAGGTATTATCTTGAGATGTACGAGGCAATAATTAGTGAGTTACTCTCATCATTTATCACAAGGTACAGGGAGCATAATTCTCTAGAAGTTGAATACTTTGTTTTCATGCCCTTTTCTAGTTTGAAGGAGTATTTTAGAATGAATTTATCAATACTAGACTGGAAGTTGATATCTGAGTACGAGGTTTTGTTTGGGAAGTATCCCATAAGACTCATATCTCAAGTTGCAGCACAGGCAACGATAGGGAGGTATGGTAGCTTTAAAAATTCTCTAATAGGTGATGGTAGTTTTGTTGATGGTAATGTAGAGAATAGTATTATTTGTCCGGGGGTTAAGGTGGAGAAGGGGGCAAACATAAGGAATGCCATAATATATCCTAATAATTGGATTGGGTATAATGTGGAGATTGCTAATGTCCTGATAGACGAGAGTAGTATATCTTTTAAGTATCCTAACATAGGTGATGGTTCAATTATAGGTGGGAAAGGGTTAGGTGCTCCAAATACGAAGTATCCATCAATATTGAATTTTGATGCTTGTGTTATTGGTAAAAATGTAATAATTCCAAAGAAAACACAAGTCAGTCTTAATGCTTATATTCCGCCTAATACAGATTTAAACAAATTGAAAATAGGAAAGTATGTAAAAAGTAGTACTACTTTATAGGAGGTTTTATGCCGTTAGTTATACCTGCGATAGATATTTTTGGTGGGAAGGTTGTTAGATTAGTTAGGGGGGATTTTTCTCAGCAGACTGTTTATAGCGATAATCCCTTGGAAATTGTTAGATTCTTCGTTTCAAAAGGTTTTAAAAGAATACACATAGTTGATCTTGAAGGTGCAAAAGGTGGTGAATTTAGTAATCTAGGTATCGTTAAGGAAATAAAAGATAAATTTAAGGATAATGTTGTAGTTCAGTTTGGAGGAGGTATAAGGTCGTATGAATTAGCGAAGATGGCTATTGACGCTTGTGCTGATTTCATAGTTGTTGGGACTATTTTTGTTAAGAAACCACAAGAATTTGAAAAAATTCTTAATGAGTTTCGTGAGAAACTCATACTTTCACTTGATATAAATATTGATAAAGTAGTTATACATGGATGGCAGAGTGATGTAGATTTATCAGTTGAGGAGGCTTTTGGTAAGGCTGTCAAAATGGGTGTTAGAAGGATTATGTCAACTGATGTTACGAGAGATGGTACATTATTAGGTCCTGATATTAGTCATGCGAAGAATATATTGGAAATCCTAAAAGAGAAATATGTAGAATTGATATTGAGTAAAGTATCTGAATTTCCCGAGATACAGTCAATAATGGAAGAGATAAGGAGTGTAATAATAGAAGATGCTAATGAGTTTATGAATGTTTTTAAAAATCCTTTTACGAGTAATTATGAATTAAGAAAATCTATAGAGGAGCACGATAAGAGGTTGAGTGAGTATAAATCCATGGTTTTATCTAAATTAGAGGAAAAGATGTCGGATATTTTTAAACAGTATGTAAAGCCTCAACTAATATTATCGGGTGGTATCTCTAGTGATAGTGATATAGATGAAGTGTTTAAACTAGATAATTCGTTCCTTGAGGGGGTTATAGTTGGAAAGGCTATATATGAAGGGAGATTATCCATGTTTAAATAGGTTTGAATATGTTCGATTTTGATGTATACTTTTCGAGAAGACTTGAAATAGTGGATGATATATTCTCATTAGGTAGGATAGGTAAAGCTTCTTTGTCAATAGGTGTGTTTGACGGAGTGCATATAGGGCATAGAAAAATTTTGGCAAGTATGAAACAAGAGGCTAGATGCAAAGGGTTCAAGGTGGATGGCTGTTACCTGTGTGTGCTTACATTCAAAAATCACCCGAGATGGCTTGGAATTGATGTGTTATCACCTAAATTGATTTCGCCACCATACTACAAGTTAGAGGTCTTTGAGAATGAATACCACATTGACAAAGTTGTTTATACAAAATTTTCACCAAAATTTAGTAATATTGAGCCTGAGAGGTTTTTAGAGATTTTGAAATCTCAAATTGAGGAACTGCACATATTTGTTGGGTACAATTTTAGGTTTGGGAAAGGTGCTAGGGGGGATACTGATTTCTTAATAAGGAATGCTTCCAAATTTGGTTATGTACCGCATATTGCTGATGAGGTAACTTACAATGGTATTAGAGTTAGCAGTAGTGTTATAAGGTCTTTCATAGCACAAGGTGATATAGAGATAGCAAATGAACTTTTGGCAAGAAGATTTTTTCTAGAAAGCAAAGTCATAGAAGGTGCTGGTAGGGGTAGACAAATAGGTTTCCCTACTGCTAACATAAGAAGTAGGGTACAGGTTTATCCTCCCCCGGGTATATATGGTACTATAACTGAAGTTGATGGTAAGAGGTATAAAAGTGTAACTCATGTTGGTTGTTCACCAACATTTGGTGGTAATCAGTTTGATGTTGAAACACATTTAATCAACTTTGAAGGAAACCTTTATAACAAGAGAATAAGAGTTTACTTTGATAGGTTTTTAGGTGATAGCAAGTTTACTCATGGCATGGAGGAAGTGAGAGAGGTTATTAAACACTTCGTAGAACTTTGGGAGAAGGAAAATATTAAACTTTGATTTTAGTTTGTTGAAAACAGGCTATTGCCTGTTTCTTTCTTTTTAAGAATTAGCACAAATACTTTAAGCAATCCCCCGCCCACCCACCCTATTTTACGGAGAGAGACTTCGTCTCTCTACACTCTTTAAAAAATAATAAGAAAGTGCTATAAAGCACAAAGTGCTATAAAGTACCCAACCTATTTGATAAAAAAAGTTTAACCTCTTCACTCTTTGGTAGTTAAATAAAGAATTGCTTTAAACACTTAATTAAGAAAGTGCTATAAGCACGCGGTGCTATAAGCACGCGGTGCTTTAAGCACGCGGTGCTTTAAGCACCCCACCCAATTAAGTAAGGGATGCGAAGCATCCCTTAATCCAAATAAATTAAGAAAGAGATTCTTCACTCCATTCAGAATGACAAGGGGGAGAAGGCAGAATGACGGGGGATAATCAAATTTTGGAACACCCTCATATTTCCATGAAATTGAACTTGATGATCATTAATAATTTTTTTATGAAGAACAAAGTCGGTATTATTGTCTTTCCCGGTGTGAACTGTGATATGGATACTTATCATGTTTTGGAGAGCGTAATAAAAGTTGATGTAAGGTATGTGTGGCATACCGAAACTGATTTATCTGATCTCTCGTGTATCGTGTTGCCGGGAGGCTTCTCCTATGGTGATTACTTAAGAGCTGGAGGACTTGCGAAGTTTTCTCCTGCTATGAGGGAAGTAAAGAGGATGGCTGAAAAAGGGTACCCAGTGATAGGGATTTGTAATGGATTCCAAATACTAGTTGAGGCTGGGTTATTGCCTGGTGCATTTTTAAAAAACAAAACATTAACATTCGTGTGCAAAACACAGTACATAAAGGTTGTGAACAACACTTCTATATTTACAAACAAATTTAAGAAAGATGAAGTATTAAAAATACCTATAGCTCATGGTGAAGGTAACTATTACCTTGATGAAGAAAATCTAAAGGAAGTTTTAGACAACGAACAGATAGCATTTCAGTACTGTAATGAAGATGGATTGATAGGTGATGAATTTAACCCAAACGGATCAACATATCACATAGCGGGGGTGTTGAATAAAAACAAAAATGTTCTTGGAATGATGCCACACCCGGAGAGAGCGTCGGAAATTATTCTTGGTTCAACGGATGGAATGAGGATATTAGAGGGACTTATTGCCTGATAGTTTTTTATAAATAGCAAGATTGATTGTATTCTCTAGAAGCATTGCTCTCGTCATCAGACCTACACCACCAGGTACAGGAGTTATAAACGATGCTACCTCTTTAACGCTATCAAATTCAACATCACCTACTAATCTTGATTTTCCGTTTTCTTCTATTCTGTTTATCCCTATATCTATGACTACTGCCCCATTTTTTACCATATTTGGTTTAACAAAATTAGGTATACCAACGGCAGACACTAAAATGTCAGCTTGACTAGTTATCTCGGGAATATTTTGACTTTTTGAATGACATACTGTTACGGTTGCATTTCTGTGCAGTAACATCACGGCCATAGGTTTACCAACTATATTACTCCTCCCAATAACAACCGCTCTCTTACCTTCAATAGTTATGTTGTAATACTCAAGTAGTTTTATTACACCCTTTGGTGTACACGGTTCAACGAAAGGAGTACCTATTAGCAACTTACCAACATTTTCTGGATGAAATCCATCAACATCCTTGCGAGGAGATATTGCATTTAAAATCTTATTTGTATCTATGTGCTTTGGTAGAGGCAACTGAACAAGAATACCATCAATACTATCATCTCTGTTCAATTTATCTATTAAATCCAAGAGTTGCTCTTCTGTTGTTTCTTCAGGTAAGTAATAATCTTTCGGTGATATGCCAACCTCTAAACACTCGTTTGTTTTGTTTTTTACATAAACAAGTGAAGAAGGGTCATTACCGACCAATATTACAGCAAGAGATGGTGAGATTTTTTCTTTCTCTAGAATAGATTTTAAATTTTCCTTAACTAACTTAGAAACCAACCTACCATCGATGATTTTTGACATGATTATACTCTGTTTTTACTGATACGCTCTTGCTTTTTCCTCTTCCTTGCCTCTCTTACAGATAGATCTATATAAGTTACCCCCTTGTACTTACCACAATTTGGACATGCCCTGTGAGGTAACTTATACTCACCACATTCTTCACATTTGACCAAAACATCTTCAGGAAAAGGTAATGTATGATAAAAAACCTTCGTTCTTCTATCCCTCACTCTGTCGTATGACTTTTTATGTTTAGGAACACCCATAAACTACCCCGTTCGCCCCCAAGGGGAATCGAACCCCTGCTACGGGATTGAAAGCCCCGTGTCCTACCACTAGACGATGGGGGCACAAATATACATAACATTTTAATGAATAATTGGTCTTTGTTTCAAGAAAGATTGCTTTGAGATATTCTAATCAAAAATTATGGAATTTTTACGAGTTATAACTCTATAATTAATGTATGAGTTTAGTTTTCTTCTCTGCTGGTGAAGTATCTGGTGATTTGAGTGCCTCTGAAGTCATAAAATTGCTTATGAATGATGGAGTTAGGTGTGTTGGAGTTGGTGGAAGACACATGGAAAAGGCAGGGATGATAAACATTACAAATTCTGATGAAACCTTGACTAGTTCTGTAGGTTTTTCAGAATCTATAAAATTCGTTTTTCCGAAGTTAAAACTACTAAATTCCGTTGTTAATTACCTAAAACAAGAAAAGCCTGATGTTGTTGTTTTGGTTGATAATCAAGGTTTTAATTTACAATTGGCAAAAGAATGTAAAAAACTAGGTATAAAGACATTCTATTACTTCCCACCTATGGTTTCTGTATGGGGTGAGAACACAAAGTATAAGGTAGCAAAGTATTGTGATAAGATTCTGTGTACATTTGAAAGTGATTACAAAGTTTATAGGGAAGTATCAGAAAACGCCATTTATGTAGGGAACCCTTTAGTTGAGAGAATAAGAGACAATTACTCATCTAAACACAATTACCTAAAGGATTTTAGAGAGAATACAAAGAAAATTTTGCTTCTACCGGGTAGTAGACAACAAGAGATAAATAATCTTCTGCCTGTTTTTCTTGATACTGTAAGCTACATGATTAAGGAAAATCCTGAATTGGAATTCTATGTCGTTGTATCACATCCTGCTTTTTCTGGCAAGGTAAATAGCGAAATATTGAAGAGGAAATTAGATGGGTATGTTAAGGTTTACCTCAACAATATGGACTACGCACTTTATGATGTTGCCGATGTTGTTGTTGCTTCTTCGGGGACAACAATACTTGAAATGGCTGTTATGAAAAAGCCTACTATTGTAACTTATATCGTATCGCCAATAACTTACATGATAGGAAGGATGTTGGTAAAAACGAGATTTGTATCACTACCGAACATAATGCTTAAAGAAATGGTATTTCCTGAACTTTTACAAGGAGATGTTAATCCAAAGTTGATATCAGATCATATTAAAGATTTTTTATTCAATACCAGTGCTACCGATAATATTATGCGTAAGCTTGAAAAATTAAACCTAGAGGGAGGAGCAGCGGTTAAAGTTGCTGATGAAATACGAAAAGTTCTAGAAATTTGAGAAATGGTGTATTATAATATTTTTTAGGTTTCAGATAAGAGGTTAAAAATGCCTTCTAAAGTAATTCTTGATTATGGAGAGATATTATCTCTCATCAAAATATGTAAGTTTTATAATCTTTCTTTGAGTGTTGTGTGTGATAATTTGAAGACTAGAGGTAGAGTTGAAAGTATTTCTGAATACACATTTTCAATGATTCTTGAGAACCAAATTCCACCCAATACGAAATCTTTAGACATATCTTTTGAATTCAATAAAGAGCCTTATCATTTTAGAGGAGAGGTAGTAAAAACGAGTAGTAAGGAAGTAGTTTTACTTGTGCCATCGCAAATTGAAATTTGGACCCCTAGGAGGCATGATAGGACTTTTTGTTATGGTAAAGTGTTTTGTGCCCTTAATATAATAAGAAATTTATCAGATAGTGAACTTTCAAAAATGTCATCTCTACCCACATCTTTGACTCCTATATACAGGGAGCTCAGAAAAGAATCTCCAACAGTACCATTGATAATAAAAATGGTGAAGGATGAACTTACAAAGTTAGGAGATAAGAGTGATCTTTTGATACACAAGCAAGGTGAAAATTTACCACTTCCTGTTGTAGTAATTTCTAGGTACAAGAAACCTTTACTGTTGGAGGATACTCAGAATTACGAATCGTACTTTAAGAAATATCTAGGTGATGAAATAATTCCGTTTGGTAAGTTTATGGAGGACCTCAAGTGGGATGATGATAAAATAAAAGCGGAAGTACAGAAATTTATTAGTTACTTTGCGCAGCATAATATAAGGAGTATAGTTTTTGTTCCTGTGTTTCTTTTTGAAAGTATAGCAGGCCATATATGGGTTGGTACCTTACTTAATAAGGTTAGTAAGATCCTTACACCAAGAGATGTTTTTTACATAAAATCTATGGCGGATATAATCTCTGAAGCACTAGTTAAGTTCAAACTTTTTTCATTGGGATCAGGTGAAGAGTATCCACTCCCTGTGTATGATATAAGTTTAGGTGGTATGAAATTTGAGGTTGAGCAGTATTTGGCTAAATTCCTTGATGTAGAAACAAAGTTGAAACTTTACATAAAGCTTAATGATGGCAAGACGATAACAACATTTGGTAAGGTCATAAGATTGGAAGAGGAGGACGGGAAACTATTCGCAGCAGTTGAATTTTATGATATGGGCAAAGCTGAGGAGATAATTTTGAGCGATTGGTTGGAAAGAAATAAAGAGGTAGATTAGTTATGGCTATAAAGAGGATAGATGAATCAAAAAAGAAAATCTATCAAACACTGTCACATCCAATAAGGGAAGAAACGGAGTCGTTGAAGAAAAAAGTTCAAGAATTGGAAATTGGGAGTCTCAGAGGAAATGTAGAGATGATGAAATACAAGCCTTTTTTGGTTGCCAATTATTACATCAACATGGCACTAAACGATATGAAGATGAATAATCTCAGTATTAAAGTTATGGATTTGAAGCAAGGTGAGATATTAGAAAATGCTAGGAAGAACATATATACTGCTATTTCAACTTTGGAGAAACTTGTTGGTTCTGATGTTGATAACGATTTATCAGAGTCAGATGAAAGGTTAAAAGGTACAGAAAAAATGACGCCTTACAGGAAATTGTACTTATTTAAGAAGATAGAATTGGCTTTAAAATTATTACAGGAGTACCTGGAGGACGATCCTAAATTTAAGTACAAGATATTAGAGATGTTTTCAAAATTTGCAGTGGTGGTTAAAAATTCTATAAACTTCAAGGAATTTACTTCTATGAAGCCTATGGATCCTAATTACAGGTATTATAATGATCTCATTAGATATGCTAAGGATTTACTGAAAGTATCTGCGGATGAGTACAGGCAGAAATACGAAGTATCTGGGCACGAGGTATCGGACATGAGGAGGGCTCAAGAGTATTTAAGGTCGTTGATGAGAATAAATAATATTTTAGGATATTATGATGAATCAAAAGAAATAAAAAAGACAATAGAGAAGTGGTCAAGCAAAATGGAAGAGGATCTAAAGGCGAAGGAAAAGAAGAGATGAGGTTTTTGTATGAAAATACTGAATTTTGATAAATTCCTTACTATTGTGGTTATTTTGATAATGGTGTTAGGGCTTGTTAATCTTTATAGCGCCTCATTTTACTCTGATAAAAGTGCCTTTGTTAAGCAAATAATATGGGTGTTGATTGGAGTAGGTTTAGGGGTATTATTGTTTTATATCAATGTTGATGATCTATTAAATGCGTCGCTTTTTATATATATCGTTTTGTTTATATTAACGGCTTTAACGCTTTTTGTTGGTAAAGAGATAAGAGGTACGAAGAGCTGGTTAAGTATAATGGGTATGGGGATACAACCTTCTGAATTCCTTAAGTTTGGTATACTACTTCTGGTTGTAAAGTTTTTGACTAATGAGGGGGTTGATCTTAATAAATTTTCTACATTTGTGGTGGTGGGATTAATATTTTTTCTGCCATTAGGTATATTGGTACTTCAACCTGATGTTGGAATGTCAATATCGTACATTTTTATATTCCTGCTGTTTGCTATATTGGCTGGATTAAATAGAGATTTGTTGTTGATAATTCTTCTTTTGATGTTTTCCTTTGGTTTTTTCCCATTTCTCAGAGCTTATATAGATTATTTGCAGAAAACTGGTGTTGAGATTGGTAAGTTGACTATGGTTATCATTTCAAAAGAATTTACAATTGCCTTGGCAATTTCATCAATTGTAGTTGGTGTACTATCGTTAATTATATCAAGAGCGCTTAAGGATAAGGTTAGATTTGTTTTTGCTATCATCGTAATTTTTATTTTTACAGGTTCGTTTTTTGGTAACCTTGCCTATGACAAACTCAAACAATATCAAAAAAATAGGCTTATGGTGTTCTTTAATCCACAGGTTGATAGGTTAGGGGCGGGGTACAATGTTATACAATCAGAAATAGCAGTAGGTTCTGGGGGATTTAGTGGCAAAGGATTTTTGAATGGGTCTCAAAATAAGTTGAACATATTACCGGAGAGAACTACAGATTTTGCCTTTTCCGTGTTGGCTGAAGAATGGGGTTTTGCTGGTACAATAATCTTACTAATACTCTATATTCTTTTGTTTTACAGATTGATAACGCTTATGGTTAGCTCTGAAGATTTGAAGAGTTATTTGATGATGTCAATAATAACTTTGATAATATTTGTTAATTTCTTAATAAACATGTTCATGGTTTTGGGACTGGCACCAGTTACGGGGTTACCATTACCATTTTTCTCTTACGGTGGGTCATCCATGATAACAAATTTATCTCTTATTGGACTAGCCAATAATGTTTATAAAAGAAGAAGTATGATGTTGTGAGGTTAGTATGGACAATAGACCTATTGGTATTTTTGATTCTGGTGTAGGTGGCTTAACAGTGTTCAAGCAAATTCAAAAAATTTTGCCAAATGAATCTTTGGTTTATCTAGGTGATACTCAGCATTTGCCTTATGGTGATAAATCAAAAGAAGCAATAATAAGGTTTTCTATAGAAAATACAAAGTTTCTTATTAAACAGGGAGTTAAGGCAGTAGTTGTTGCATGTAATTCTGCATCTTCCGTTTCTGTAGATATACTGAGAGAAACATTTAGAACGCCAATAATAAGTGTTATTGAACCAACAATAAGTTGTATTTCTAAAAAAAGTGTATCTTCTGTCCTTGTTATAGGAACGATAAGAACAATAAGATCTAGTGTGTACTCTAAAAAATTGTCTGAGGGTAATCCCAGTGTAAATATTTTTAGTAAGGCATGTCCTCTTTTAGTCCCATTAGTGGAAGAAGGAGCATTCATAAATAGAGATTCGCTACTGTACGAATCTTTGCTTAGTGCAGTAGAATATTACTTGGAGGAATACAAAGGAAAAGTTTCACATATTATTTTGGGGTGTACGCATTATCCTGTCATAAAAAACGAGATAAAATTAGTGATGGATGGGGTTGAACTTGTAGATCCGGGAGAGTGTGCCGCTTTTGAATTAAAAAATATTCTAGAAAAAGGGGAAATGCTTTCAGATGGAAAAGATAGGTTTGAGAAATTTTTTGTGACAGATCTATCTGAAAGGACTGTGGAAGTTGCTAAAATAATATTACAGAGAGAAATCAGTATAGAGGAAGTTTATTTACCGGAATCGTAACTGCTTTTTAGTAGAAAAATTGCGAGCAGAATCTGAAGAAAGGTGATGATAATAACAAAAATGAAGATGATCATGATGGTTTCATCTTGGGGGGCCTTCGTATCAGTTTGGATTTTTTGGAGATCTCCGTTATCAAATTTAAATACATACTCTCCTTCACCTAGGTCTAATCCTATGCCTTTGATATAAATTTTTTTCAGATCACTATTCTTTAAATTTTCAACCACTTCCTTTTTGTGTTTGTTTTGTTCTTTAATTTCTGCTATCTTTTGATTAAGGTATTTTATCTTTTCTTGCTTTTTATAGGTGTCGACTATACCATTTGGTCCAAGAATGAAAAGTACTAGGATTAGAAAACTCACCAACAATGAAACTATCCCAAAGAGTAGCCTTATTCTCATGATTTTAGTTTCGGAAAAATTTCAAAAAATTACTCTTCTGATATCCATGTCCTTATAACTCTCGCTGCTACTTCAGGTTTTTCTCTAGCCAGTGTCACTATACTTTCAAGGAGTTCCATTCTTGCCTTTTCTTCGACGGAGAGTTCAACCATTGCTCCCTCTTGCTCTGCTGCTCTAAGTGCTGCTTCTCTCATAAGCTGTTGCTGTCTTGCTAGCTCTTCTTCTCTCAATCTTCTCCTTCTTAGGATTTCTTTCATTATTGCTCTGTAGAGTAACATCATTAAAAACAAGACTACTAATACCAAAATTGTTGCTATTAGTATTCTCCTAATCTGGTATTTTCTAAGTAGTTCTTCATCTTCTTTTGAAAACTGTTTAGCTCTATCAAATTTTATAAAGGTAACACTAACTTTATCACCTCTATATGGATTGTACCCCACAGCGTCTTTTACCCACTGTTCTATGTTTCTTAACTCTTCATCTGTTGGCGGGTAAAATTTTCTTTTTACATTGCCATTTTCATCAATAACTGGTTCACCGTTTTTTGTTTCTACTTGCCATGTCCCATCAACGGCGACTGCTACCGATATCCTGTTTATATCGTAAGGCTGATTTTTTTGCTTGACTGCCTCCTTACTCACCTCATAATTGACAATTTCTTCATTTTTGTTGTATGTTGTGAATTTGTCTACTTTCTCTTTTATTCCGGGTGGTACATTCGCTTCTACTCCGGGAGGCCCCTCAGGAATGTACGCAGGCCCCTTGAAGTCTTCTTTAGTTGTTTTTTTGCTTATGGGTACATTTACCTCTACTTCGCTTTCATCGTATGGTGTTAGAGGATTATCTTGCTTAACAACTGTTGGAATTATTTTATTTTGTTCTATTTCTTTCTTATCCCACCTCATATCAACATCTGCACTAACTATCAATCTGTCAGGAGATATTGCTTTTGATAATGTCTCTTGTACTCTGTCTATTATTTCTCTCTTTATTTTTTCTTTGACTTTTATTTGTTCCTTTGCTGCTCTTATATCGTCTGAAGCTTCATCACCGATGAGTAAATCGGATAAAACATTACCTTGATTGTCAACAACGACAATGTTTTCAGGTTTAAGTCCGTCTACACCTTTCGCTACAAGTTCAACTATCGCTTTTATTTTTTTCTTATTTTCTCTTATATCTGAATAAGGTGATGGAGTTATAATTACAGAAGCTGTTTTTTCTGTTTGATTGTCTTGAAAAAGTGTTTCTTTTTGGAATGGTAGTATTATTTTTACATCTTCTATATCCTCTATCATCTTAAGGTGCCTTTCTATTTCACCAACAATAGCCCTATGAAGATTAACATTTCTCTCAAAGTCTGTTGTGGTAAAAGATTGAGTGTCAAAGAGTTCAAATCCCTTTATATTGTTTGGAATTATTCCTTCCCATGCTAATTTCATTTTTGCCTGTTGTTTTGTCTCATCATTTTCAACAAGAATAAATTTGTTATCCTTTGTCTCAAATGGTATATTCAATTCAGATAATTTTTTGGTAACTCTAGCAAAATCTTCAGGTGATAACGCTTGAGGATATAGAAGTACTTTTGTTGCTGGCTTTGATACAAAAACTACAACGAGAATGGCACCGATCAATGCTACTGCCGATGCTCCGATTATTAATTTTGAAGTAAGAGGAAGTTGGGTAAACTTAGAGATTAGGTTCTTGATGTATTCCAAAATGTTATTCATAAATTCCCCTCCCAACAATATTATTTTTTATTAACTTTACTTTTTCAAGTTATTTGAATTCTGTTGAGAAATTCAACAGGCTACTGCCTGTTTTTATTTATTTCATAAGAAATCAATTTTAGCAATTCCCACCCACCCAATTAAGTAAGGGAGGCTACGCCTCCCTTAACCCTATATAAAAAGTGCTATTTAGCACAAGTGCTATTAGCACAAGATTTTCTCGACAAAATCTTGGTTCTTTGAAATGAATTTGTTTGTTGTTTTATATTTTAGCGAATGAAGTATACTTTGGTAGTTACTATTGCCGTGGTGATTAATCTCGCTTTTTTGTTTAGTGCCTTTTCGGTAGTGAGTGTTGATAGGAGTGATTTCATTGCACCTCTAAAGTCTTCTTCTACTACTAATGATTTTGATTTCTTTACTTTTACTTCGGCTTGGGCAGAGTTTGGTAAGTACCTTCCTGAACCTTATACTGACTTTAACCACTTTTGGATTGCCAAAGCAGGGGTTTTGGGTGAGTTTTTTAGGTATAAAAACGATTTTAGTTTAGTTTTGTACTCTGACATAGAGCTTATAGCTTCTTCAAACAATATAATTTACTTTGATCCTAGAGCTTTTTACTGGCAAGAGGGTATATTGGCAAGTTATAAGTATAACAATCTTAACTTTCAAGGTAGTTTCACTCATAGGTGTAAGCATGATATAGATAATGCAGATATATTCACATTGTATAGGGAAGTTAGAGCTAGGGTTATTATTTGGGATAGTTTGATGTTCAGGATGTTTTGGGATCCTATAGAACTTTTTGACTATGGGGGAATGAAGTTTGAAATTATTCCTTTTTTCAGAAATGATTTTTATGTTTTATCTGTTGACGATAGCGTGTGGTACTCCGTTTACTCTAGTGCTGATATTTTGGGAATCAAAACGCTTTCAGACAACTCTGATTATAAAGTAAATAAAGTTGTTGATTCTGTCAGTTTGGGATATATTTTTAATACAAGTATTACTAAAAACTTTGGTTTTTACTCTAAAGGGTATTTGTGGTTTGATTTTATGGGGGACAAACCTATTTGGCAGTGGAGTAGTATCAATCAGATTGTTAAAGAACATTTTTTAGAGTTGGGCTTTTATGTTAAGGGTGATGGAATAAAATTAATCCTTTTTATACAGAACAATCTTGTTAGAGAACCTGCCATAGAACCATTTGATCAGGGGTATGTTAATCTTTTCCATGTCGGGATTAGGGCTATTAATGAAAGGTTTATGTTTTAACATTATGTTAAAATTAACTTTAAATTAGGAGTATGATTTGTTATAATTAACTGAAAAGAGGTGTGAGTAATGGCAACTTTAATTTCAATAATAGTGGCACTACTATTCTTGAGTTTGATAGTGTTAGTACATGAGTTTGGACACTTTATAGTGGCTATACTATCTAAAGTTGAAGTGGAAATATTTTCAATAGGATTCGGACCAAGAATATGGGGATTCAAGTCAGGAAATGTGGATTTCAGAATAAGCGCCATCCCCTTTGGTGGGTATGTAAAAATGAAAGGTGATAACCCATCAGATGCAAATGTAGAGGATCCAACTTCGTTTTATGGTGCAGGCCCATACAAAAGAGCCCTAATAGCACTTGCCGGACCTCTAGGTAATTATTTACTCGCAGTAGTTATATCATCAATCATTCTATTCACAGGCTACACGATAATTGGGACTCAACCTAAAATATACATTGAGAAATCCAAAGGTGTAAACTACTTCAGTTTAGCAGGACTACAAACAGGAGATGTAATAAAAAAAATAGACGGTAAGGAAATAAAAACATACCAAAAGATTGAAGCAACTTTAGTTTACTTGATGGATCAGAATGTGGAAATAATCTTTGAAAGAAACGGAAAAGAAATGACAAACAGGGTATACATACCAAAAAACTTCATAAACATTGAGGGGGGATTAGGTATATCAATGTTTTTACCTCCAATAATAGGAGATGTAATTAAAGGCTCACCAGCACAAGAAATTGGGCTAAAAAGTAATGATGTTATACTAAAAATAAATGATACTAAAGTATCATCTTTCAATCAAGCGTCAGAAATAATAAGGGAAAATGGTAAAAATGAAATAAAAGTCACGGTAATAAGAGAAGGTAAGAACCTAACATTCAGTGTCAAACCAAAATTTGATGAAAAAAATCAAAGGTTTTATATAGGTATAGTACCCAAAATACCAGAAGAGATGACAGTAGTGATGGAAGAGAAGGAGAGTGACATAATATCAGCATTCATAAAAGGTTTCAGTTTCTCTAATCAAAAGTTAGTAGAAGTAGTTGATGGTATGAGATTATTATTCACAGGTAAAATAGATTTTCAATCATCGGTAGCAGGACCTGTAAGGATTGTGTATTACATGAGTAACTTCATACAAAGTAAAGTAGCATTACAAAATCTATTGATTTTGGTAGCAGTAATAAGTATGGCTATAGGTATATTCAATCTCATACCATTTCCGGGACTTGACGGATGGCACATAGTAATATCAGGCGTAGAAGCAATAATGAGAAAGAAGCCTAGTACAGCAATAATCAACATAATAGAAACAGTGGGGTTCATAACAATAATACTTCTTTCAATTTTCGTGGTATTTAATGACATCTTCAACATAATATTCAGGGACTTAAAACTCTTCAAATGAAAGAAATTCTCTGTATAGACATAGGAAACACAAACATAGTCATAGGGCTATCCAGCGAAGAAAAAAATGATTTTCAATTCAAGCACTTTAGGATTACAACAAACCACAACATAACAGTAGATGAAGTATCAATAACAATATGGAACATACTAAATTTGTTCGGCGAAAAAGCAGAAAACATAACAAAAGTACTCATTTCAAGTGTCGTTCCTGAAATAGATGTGCAATTCAGATTAGGCATTGGAAGAATATTAGGTATAGTACCTAAGTTTATCACAACAAAGGATATACCAATGGAGATTGATTATCAAAACAAAAACGAGATAGGAAGCGATAGAATAGTTGTATCATTTGCAAGCAGAGAACTTTATTCCTTAGATTCAGTAATAGTAGACACCGGCACGGCTACTACCGTTGATTTCGTGGGTGATGGTAAATATTTAGGTGGAGCAATACTACCCGGTATAAACACCTCTCTTTACGCAATGTTCCAAAAAGCATCAAAAATACCCAAAATCTCACTAGAAACTCCAAACAATGTAATAGGCAAGACAACAGAAGAGTGTATAAGGTCAGGAATAATAATAGGATTTGCTAAGGCAATTGAAGGGATAATAGTAGAAGGGCTAAAAGAAATAGGTAAGGAAAACCCAAAAATAATATTCACCGGCGGGCTATCAGACAAAATATTCCCGTTTGTAAACCTACCCAACAAGATAATAGACAAAGACTTACTGCTAAAAGGACTAAAATTACTTTCTTAACTTCTTCAAAATCTCTATAACCTCATCAATCTCTTTAGATATCTCTTCTATCATCTCCAAATCTCTCTTATATTCCTCTTCCGAGTAAACTATAACTCTCTTGTCAGAAAATTTCTTTCTAATGCTTATGTATTCATTTATTATTGCTACCCTCTCAGTTATCGTGTCCATGGTTCTTGATAGTTTAGCCATTGCCGTTTTTAATTTCTTTATTCTATCAACATCCTCTTCTTCTTTTTTATCAAGGGCTTTGCCCTTGTTAGTAATTTGAGACAAAACAAAATCCATACTGCTCGAAATCTTCTCAATTTTCTCCTCTATGTTGCTTATCCTTTTAACTATTTCCTCATCTTGTACTAACCTCTTTTCGGAAATTACATTAGTAATGACAACTTCGTTCGTTCTGGGTAGTTCCTTTATCACCTCTTGCGTCTTTACTTCTTCTTTTACCTCCTTAACCTCGTTGGTTAAGTAAACGAAATTAGTCACAAAAACTACGCTCTCTTTAGGTGTGGGAGTTTCAGAAACTTTAGGCTCTTCTACAACTTTTGGTGCTTCAGGAACTGAAGGAACTGCTACACTAGGTTTGGGCTCTTCCTTTTGTACATAGGGGTAATAAGAATTCAAAGCCAAGACAACTTTGATGTTTTTGCTTTCGCTTGGCTTAATTTCTATACCTTCAAAAAATATTGCAACGGCACAATCAGGACTACTGCTTTCAGAAAACCTATACTTGAGGAAACTTGAAGGCTCGGAGTACCAATCAGTTATATCAAGTTTTCGCCAATTACTGAAAAGTATCCTTGTAGGAGTATTACCATACCAATGAATGAACAATTTATTTACCCCATCTATATCACTAGTTGATACAATATAAGAAATCATGTTGTCCCTAGTTATAAGGAGTTCGTAATCAATAGGTGTCTTACCATCAAGGTAAAACTTTGGTAGAGAAGGATTATCCTCACCGAAGATAGTATCAAGCAAAAACCTAATCCCTGTATTTAAGCTAACATTTGTGGTATTAGTAAAATCAACAGAAATTTCTAGAGCATCCTCAACAAGCGAAGCGCCATTCTTAACAAGTGAAAAGCTGACACTAAAAACAACCCCACTAATTTCAACAGAGAAACTCAAAGAGCTACCATCCCTACTCAAAGGTTTTATAATGTTTCCTTCGTTAGGCCTATAAGCAAGGTTACCTACCAAAAAAGAAACATAAGATGTTGGCGGAACATTGTAAAAAAGCAAATCTCTAGAATAATCCTTGGAAGGTAAATCCTCTCTCTGTAATGTGAAACGATAATTCACATCATCAACAAACAAACTAATATATTTATTTTTAAAATTCACGAGTTCGCCACTAGCACCAAACGAAAAAACAAAAATTAAAACTACAAAAATTAAAAAATTACTCACTCTTCTCATCATTTGTTTTCCCCTCTCCATTTGACAAAAGTTCCTGTATCATCAAAGCCTTCTCCGACAATTTTAAAAGCCTGTTTTTTATATCAGTAAGCCTATTCAACTCCTCCAAATTCTCATCCTTTTCTTTTATTTCTGATACCTTTTCTTGTATTTCTTTAAGATTTGTAACAAGTGAAGTTGGAGCATTGCTTATATTAACACCGACAAAGTCGGTGCTAGTACTAATATAATTCGTAACATAATTCGTAATAACAATTACATTAGTTGTGGATGGGACTTCTGATAGGTTAGTAATGTAATTTGTTATATAAACATAATTTTGAGGCTTGGCCTCTTGAGGCTTGGCCTCTTGAGGTTTAACCTCTTGAGGTTTGGCCTCTTGAGGCTTAGGAATCTTAGGCTCAGTAATAACTTTTTCTTTGTGCTGAATAGCACTGTGCTGGATAGCACTGTCTTCGATTTTTCTTGTTGAGGTATCAATAATTTTCCTTTTACTTGAATACTTACCTAAAGTGTTAAAAAGTTCTTTTGCTTTTTCGTTATTTCCTTCTTCGTAGTATATCGTTGCCAATAGTTCAGTGGCACTAATCCATTCTTGAGTGCCTTTTGGTATTCTCTTGATGCACAAATTGAGATACCTTTTAGCTTGGGTTCTTTCGTTGAGGTCATAGTATACAACACCTAAATACAAAGAAGCTTTAGCGAAAAATTCTGTCTCAGGGTAGTCGTTAACCACAATAACAAAATTAGATATAGCTCTATCGTAATCACCAGATTCATAATACTTTTGCCCCTGCTCAAATATTGCTTTGGCAAGGTACGAAGAAGACATTAGGAAAACACCTAAAACTATAACAGTCATTAAGTAAAGAATTTTCTTCATAACAAAATTATATTATCGTAATAAGTGAATTGCTAAAAAAATTGTTGGTACCGTTCATCTCAACTGGGATTCTTCGTAGCACTTCGTGCTTCATAGCACCTCGTGCTTCATAGCACCTCGTGCTTCATAGCACCTTCTTATTCATATATTCTCAATAGTGAAGAGAAGTAGAGCCTCTCTTCATAAAATAAAGGTGGGGTACTAAATAGCATTTCTTAAAGGGTTAAGGGAGGCGTAGCCTCCCTTACTTAATTGGGTGGGCGGGCGGGGGATTGCTTAAAGTGTTTGTGCTAATTCTTAAAAAGAAAGAAGCAGGCCTAGCCTGACAGGCCTAGCCTGTTTTCAACACAATCGAATACATTGTATTTTAGAATACGCTGTATTTTAGAATACTTTTCTCATTTCCGAAAATAGTTTTGGTGTATGATACAAGGAGGGATGTATGGATGAATTAAGGATAATAAGGGCTAGGATGCCCGATCAGGTTGAGGATTTAATGACTACTAAAACGGAGAATGAATCTAAAAAGGATATAAAAGAAGAGATAAAGAAGGAGACAGAGGAAAAACTGAAGGAAGAGGAAGAGAAAAAGAAAAGAGCGGAATCAAATTTAAAGAATTACATAATTAATGAAGAGGATATGAAAGTGCTTTTGCTTATGTTTGGTTCCAGAGGGAATTCTACCTTGCTTGAACAAATAATAGAAAAGAGGAAGAAGGAAAGACACTCCTGAAAAATTCGCCGAATTAGGAATTCACCGAATTAGAAATTCACTGAATTGGGAATTCACTGAATTGGTAATTCACTGAAAAAGAATCCTATCTCCCTTTTTGCGGATTCTAAAGAGTCAGAGGCGTGTATGGCGTTCATTGGTAGGTTGGTGCCATACATGTATCTTATTGTGCCAGGTTTAGCCTTTGAAGGGTCGGTATTACCTATGATTTCTCTAACTATTTCAACTGTATTTCCATTGGATTCTATTACAATTGGTATGCACTCTCCAGAGGTCATAAACTCTACTAACTTTTCAAAGAACTCCTTTCCCTCGTGTTCTTTATAGAATTCTCTTGCTTTCTCTACAGTGAGTTTTTCCATCTTTATAGCGGTTATTTTTAGCTTGTTTCTCTCCAAAATTGAAATTATCTCTCCAACCTTACCGGAGCTAACAACATCGGGTTTTATTATAACCAGTGTTTTCATGTTACCTCTTTCTTGTGTATTTTCCCATTAGTTCACCTTGTGCAATGATGTGGTTTTCCATTGATTTTAAAACTTTTTGTTTTGTAACGCCGGCAGGCAAATCAAGAACAACATCAAGAGCATAAACTTTGAAAAAGTACCTATGTACTCCACTTGGCGGGCAAGGACCACCATAACCAACTTTGCCCCAACTATTTACCCCATGTTTCATGCCATTTGAAAATTCTTTTTCAGGTTTTATACCTTTAGGTATAACTACCTTATTACTAGCAGGAATGTTATAAAGTATCCAGTGGTCCCAAGTACCCATAGGAGCATCAGGATCATCGTTTATAATGACCAGTGATTTGGCATTTGTAGGAACATTTTCTACTACTATCTCAGGTGAGACATCTGAGCCATCGCATGTGTACTCAGAAGGTATGAACTCACCACTTTTGAAAGCAGGACTACTGACAGCTAATCTTTCCATATTTTTACCCTCCTTACCTAGAGATGTTAGTGAAAAAGCGAAAATAAAAAAAGCACCTATCAACAAAACTTTATTGTACTTCATAGGTTTGTACCTCACACACTAATTATTTTACAACTCAAAAATTTTTTCAAATTTTTTTATATACCATCACAATGTTTTTGTTTACTTTACATCATCAACTATCCTTATCATTACCCCATTGCCTTTTACAACGCTCAAACTATTTATCTCTGCTATTGCCTTTACTAGATCTCTCTCCCTGGCATAATGTGTAATCATGACAAGAGGGACAAACTCATGTGGCATTACTTCTTTCTGTATTACTGAAGCTATACTTATGTTGTTGTCACCAAGAATTTTAGAAATTATGCTGAGTACTCCCGGCTTATCTATTACCAAAAACCTAAGATAGTACTTAGATACTATATCACCTATAGGTTTGACATCCCTTGTTACGAAGTTTGACATCTTATTCACTTTTCTGGGGGTATCAATATTCTTTGCTATATCAACTATGTCTGAAACTACTGAAACCGCTGTAGGGTACCTACCTGCTCCTTTTCCATAGTACATTGTTATTCCAAGATTTTTACTCTTAACAAGTACACCATTGTATTCGTTTCTTATAAATGCCAACTGGTTATCTTTATTGATAAGGGATGGATGAACTCTTATTTCTACCTTGCCATCATCATCAATTTTTGCTATACCCAATAACTTGAGGACAAAACCCATCTCATACGCATACTTAAGGTCAATCAAAGATATGTTTCTTATGCCTTCTATGTGTACAGAGCTAAAATCAAAAGATGTGTTGAAAGCGAGTTGAGAAAGTATAGTTATTTTGTGTGCTGTGTCTATCCCATCTATATCTAGCGATGGATCCGCTTCGGCAAAACCTAATCTTTGTGCTTCTTTTAGTGCATCTTCAAATTCCATATTCTCTTCAAACATCTTTGTTAGGATAAAGTTTGTCGTTCCGTTCAATATCCCTAACATTTCGCTAATTCTATCACCTACCATTGCGTCTGCTATGGACCTAATTATTGGTATTCCTCCTCCTACACTTGCTTCAAAACCTATAACAACTCCATTATCTTGAGCCATTTTGAATAGTATATTCCCTTTCTCAGCTAGAAGGGCCTTGTTTGCAGTAACAACATTCTTTCTTTTTAAAATGGATTTTGATATTATATCGAAAGGTATGTCTATTCCCCCAACAAGTTCAACAACTATATCTATCTCATCATCGTTTATAATCTCATTGTAATCGCTTAGTTTTTTAGCGTAAAGTATTTCTATGCCAACATTTGAAAAATTTTTACTCACTACTCCCTTTAGTTCGATATCAACACCTGACCTGCTTTTTATAAGATCCCTGTTCTGCTGGAGTATATCAACGACACCTCCCCCAACAGTTCCGAAACCTACAACACCAACCTTAATACTCTTTGCCATAGCAATTATTCTATAATAACAAAATGATTTATTACCACTTGCACAGAGGGTGTTCCAAAATTTGATTATCCTTCGTCATTCTGCCTTTTCCTTGTTATTCTTCCTTTCCCCATCCCGTCATTCTGGCTTCCTCCCGTTATTCTGTCTCCTCCTTTGTCATTCTGAACGAAGTGAAGAATCCCTCTGAGCGATTTTGTTGAAAAACTCACAGGCCAAGCCTGTTTCAGGTTAAACCTGTCAGGTTAGACCTGTCAGGTTAGACCTGTTTCTTTATTTAAGAATTAGCACCATTACTTTAAGTAGCCCCACCCAACCCACCCAATTAAGTAAGGGATGCTCCGCATCGGAGATGCTTCGCATCCCTTAACCCTGTAAGAAGTTTTTTATAAGAAGTGCTTTAAGCACACCCCGCCCACCCAATTTTATGGAGAGGGAGTTACACCCCCTCTCCACTCCCTAGAGCAATTTGAATAAAAAGTGTAAAAGCATTTAATTAAGAAGTGCTATAAGCACAAGGTGCTATGAAGCACCCCACCCAATTAAGTAAGGGATGCCAAGCATCCCTTAACCCTGTAAGGAGATATTATAGCCTCTCTTCACTCATTTATCTAAAATCTTAATAGGAAATGATTACCTAATTGTGAATAAGATTGTTAAATGTAAATAAGAAGGTGCATTTTTATCGTAGAGAGGCTTTGCCTCCAAGAGGCTTTGACTCTCTGCACTCTTAAGTGATTTTGTAAAGAAGTATTCTAGGCGGTACAAAATGTAAGTAGTTTAGCAAGTTCAAGAATTGAGTGTTTTAAACACAGAGTGTTTTAAGCACATTTTTATTCAACATTCTTGAGAGTGAAGAGAGACACCGTCTCAGAGAGACACCGTCTCAGAGAGACTCTGTCTCAGAGAGACTTCGTCTCTCTTCGTAAAGTAAGGGGGCGGGGCTACTAAAAGTAATTTGTGATTAAATCACCGCGTGCTTTGAGCACCGCGTGCTATAAGCACCGCGTGCTATAAGCACCGCGTGCTTTAAGCACAAGATTTTCCCAACACAATCGGTGCTTTTTGAAAAAGGTCTGATGTTGAATTTATAATTAATAGTATAGTTTTTTTGTTTTGGAGGTCATTGTATGGCAGATATGGACACAATAAAATCTCTTAAGGAGAAAACTGGTGCTGGTCTTATGGATTGTAAAAAGGCTTTAGAGGAGGCAAACGGGGATGTTGAGAAGGCTATAAAAATCCTTAAAGAAAAGGGATTTGCCAATGCTGAAAAGAAAGCAGAGAGAGAGACAAAGGAAGGTTTAGTTTTTATTAATGTATCTGGTGATAAGGGTATAATACTTGAAGTTGATTGTGAAACTGATTTTGTTTCTAGGAATGAGGAATTTAGGGCATTCGTCAAAGATCTTGGTTCTTACATTTTGAATAATGAGGTTACTTCTGTAGATGATAAGGTAGAGAGCATGAGAAAAGAAGCGATAGTGAGGTTTGGGGAGAATATTGTTGTAAAAAGGTGGGAGATATTTAAGCTTGGAAAGGGTAATGTATTTGACTTTTATCAGCATGGTGATAAGTTAGGTGTTGTTGTTGAAGGTAAAATTGATGCATCTTCTGATGAAGCTAAATCGCTTCTTCATGATATTGCTTTGCAGATCGCTGCGATGTCACCTCAAGTTGTTAAAAGTGATGATTTGGATAAGGATTTCGTTGAATCTAAGAAAAAGGAGTTCACTAAGGAGATGGTTGATCTAGGTAAGCCTGAAAATATAGCTGAGAAAGCCGCGATGGGTAAACTTCAGAAACTCTTTTCAGAATTGTGCTTATACGATCAAGTTTTCATAAAGGATGATAAGGGTGAGAAGAAGGTGAAGGATATTATATCTGATTACAAGAAGAAGGTTGGTAAAGATTTTGAGGTGATTAGGTTTATTCGTTTCCAAATTGGTTGATGGAAATGAATTTTGGTGTTTGGTTGGGGGTGGGTAATGTTTATTTATAATCTTTTCCCAAGACTTTATGGTCCCTTTAGTGAGTGGATAGAGGACCTTGATAGGATAAAGGATTTAGGTGCTGACTGTATATACATAAATCCTGTGTCTTATCCCGGTTTTTCTGGTAGTTTGTACTCCATAAAGGATCACTACAGATTCAATCCGATGTTTTTGGATCCTAATTCAAAGAAATCTCCGGAAGATCAATTTAAAGATTTTATTAAAGCCTGTAAGTCTAAAGGTATGAAAGTAGTTGTTGATTTGTTAGTCAATCACACGGCAATAGATTCAGTTTTGGTTAGCAAACATCCAAATTGGTATAAGAAAGATGAGAATGGTCAGATAAAGAGGCCCGGTGCTTGGGATAATGGTGTATGGGTTGAGTGGGGGGATTTGGCGGAGTTGGATAATGAGAATAGCCCAGATAAAAAGTCATTGTGGAATTATTGGAAAGACCTTGTGGATTGGTACATAGATTTGGGAGTTGATGGTTTTAGGTGTGATTACGCTTATAATGTTTCCCCTGACCTCTGGAAGTTCCTTATAGATAGTGCTAAATCAAAAAGGGAAGATATAGTATTTTTGGCTGAAATATTGGGTGGCCCTTTTGACAAAAATTTGGAAATTGCCAAGTCTGGGTTTGATTGTATATTCAGTAGTGCAAAGTGGTGGAATTTTTCAGATGCTTGGTTTATAGAACAGACTAGGGAGTTTTCAAAGTATGTTAGATCTGTGGCATTTCCTGAATCTCATGACACTCCAAGGATAAATTTTGAGTACGAGGAGGATTTAGCGAAAATAAAGCAGAGGTTTATATTTACAGCCTTCATAAATGAAGGATTGATGATACCTGTAGGTTTTGAATTTGGTTTCGTCAACAAAATTGATGTTGTCAAAGCCACTCCTGATTGGTGGGAGTTACCTTCTTACGATATATCTAAATTCATAAGGTATATAGTAGACATAAAAAGAAAGCACCCCATTTTGTATCTTGAGGCTAATTCTATTGAGGTTTTAGAAAACAGTTCGGATGTCTCGATTTTTATAAAAAGAAGTGTACTTACTGACCAAGTTGCTGTTTTTGTAGTGAATAAGAATGTTCATTCCAAAATCAAAAAGATTTTGGATTTTCCGAGCATATTTGGTTATTATGACTCAATTGATGTGATAGATAATGTTGTTATGCCTAAGTATGCTGAAGTTGTTGTTCCTAGGTCAAGTATAAAAGTCTTTGTCAATAGGATACATTAAAAAGTCGGGCCAGTGGGACTTGAACCCACGACCTCACGCGCCCGAAGCGTGCGCGCTAGCCATCTGCGCTATGGCCCGAATGGTAATGTGTTAACAATCATTTATAATAAATGTTTAAGATGTTTTTCTTCAATTTTTAGATGTTTTGTTTGTGATTGTGTTGAAAAACAGGCTACTGCCTGTGTCAGGCTATTGCCTCAGGTTAAACCTGCTTCTTTATTAAGAATTAGTACGAATACTTTAAGCAACCTCCCACCCGCCCAATTAAGTAAGGGATGCGAAGCATCCCTTAACTCTGTAAGGAGTATTAATTTAAGAGTATTTTAAGCATTTTAATCTACTCCTATTTGTTGAAGGAAGGCTCCACATTGAGAATGTTTCACATTGAAATACCTCGCTTCCCTGCACCTTAAGTGATTTTACTAAAAAAGTATCCTAAACACTGAAAAATGTAAGTAATTTAGTGGTTTCAAGAAGTTAGCACAAATTACTTTTAGTAGTCCCACCCTCCCACCCTAATTGGCTGAAGAGAGGCTCCGCCTCCAAGAGGCTTTGCCTCTCTTCACTCTTGAGCATATTTACCAAGTAAAAAGAGTGTTTTAAACACAGATTTTTTTAACATAGTCTTTTGTTTGTTGAAAAGTATATTCTAGTGATTGATAATATCTCAAAAAGGAGGTTTGTGTATGGAGGGTAAAGTAGTATTACCGCCTTTTGGCCAACTGGAATGGGGAATACTATACTTTGTTCTTGCTAGTGCCATTGTTGCCCTGGTGTATGGGCTTTTCCTTGTTAGGTATGTCCTCAAGGTTAATGTTGAAGATAAAAAGATGTTGGAGGTATCCTCTGCAATAGAGGAAGGAGCAATGGCTTATCTTAGGAGGCAGTTCAATACGATGATATGGTTCATTATTGCTCTCATGGTGATACTCTTCTTTGTTTATCAGTCTGTTTATAAAAATGATATTAGGTTGCCTTTAGGTATAGCTATTGCTTTCCTTATGGGTGTTTTCGCTTCCTATGGTGCTGGTTTTGTGGGTATGTGGCTTGCTGTGAAGGCAAATGTCAGGACTGCTTATACTGCTTTAACTAAAAGTTTCTCTGATTCTCTTAAGGTTTCATTTAGGGCTGGTGCCGTCTCGGGAATGTTCACTTTGGGCTTTGGTTTACTAGGTGCTACTATAATTTTCATGATTTTTAGGCAGGATGCAATGAAGGTTTTGGTGGGATTTGGTTTTGGTGCTGCTCTTGCTGCTCTCTTTATGAGGGTTGGCGGTGGTATATATACCAAAGCTGCTGATGTTGGTGCTGATTTGGTGGGTAAGGTTGAGAAAGGAATACCTGAAGATGACCCAAGAAACGCTGCTACAATTGCTGATAATGTTGGTGATAATGTTGGTGATTGTGCTGGTATGACTGCAGATGTGTTTGAATCATACGAAGTAACATTAGTTGCCGCTATCATACTTGCCGCTGGCACACTTCTTGACCAAAGTTTCATTGCCAAATATGGAAATAATGCTACAAATTTTGCTTTGAGACTTATGATGTTCCCATTGATACTTAGGGCTATAGGTGTTTTCTCATCCATGATTGCTGTGTGGAGTGTTAGGATGAGAGAGAATGAAAGCGACCCAATGAGAGGTATAACAAGGGGATATTGGATTTCAGGTATTCTATCAATAATTGGTTTTGCTATTGTTATTTGGCTATATTTGATTGATCCTATAAGTGGTAAGCCTGATTTTAGATTTTTGATACCGCCTTCAGTGGGTATAATTCTGGCAATTGTGGTTATGTGGCTCTCTGATTACTTCACTCATCCTGATAAGAAACCTGCTACCGAGGTTTCCTACTCAAGTAAAACCGGTCCGGCAACTGTTATCCTTACAGGTATGGGTGTAGGTATGGAATCTTCCGTTTGGGGTATATTGGCAATAGCAGGTACCATTGTTGCTGCTGTTCTTGTGTTCCCTGAAAATCTTTCTCTTGCTGCCTATAGTATTGCTCTGACAGGCTTGGGACTACTGACAACTACAGGTTATATACTTGCTATGGATACTTACGGACCTATAACTGATAACGCTCATGGTATATTTGAGATGTCGGGCGTAAGAGAGGAAAGGGCAAGTAGAGTACTTGATAGAATGGATGCTATAGGTAATACAACAAAAGCATTAACGAAAGGTTTAGCAATAGCAACTGCTGTCATCGCTGCTATATCACTTTTTAGATCCTTCATAGATGAAGCTAGATTATTTGAGTTGGGTATACAGATAAATTTACCTGATGTGTTTGTAGGCTTGTTGATAGGTGGTTCTGTACCATTTTTGTTCTCTTCTTTTGCTATCAAAGCCGTTGGTAGGGCTGCCTTCATGGTGGTTGAGGAAGTCAGAAGACAATTTAGAGAAAAGCCCGGAATAATGGAATGGAAAGAGAAACCTGATTATGGTAAGACAGTTGATATAGTTACTGCCATGGCTCAAAAAGAATTACTTGGTCCCGGAATATTGGCTATATTCTCACCAATATTTGTTGGTTTCTTGTTCGGTGCTGGTGCTCTAGGTGGATTCTTGGCTGGTGCTATACTTTCTGGACAATTACTTGCCGTTTTTATGGCTAATTCCGGTGCTGTTTGGGATAATGCTAAGAAAAAGATTGAAGACGGATTTTTAGGTGGAAAAGGTACAGATGCTCACAAAGCTGCTGTTGTTGGTGATACCGTTGGTGACCCATTCAAAGATACCGCTGGTCCTTCTCTTAACCCATTGATAAAAGTTGTTAACCTTGTGTCTTTACTTATAGCGCCAGTTGTGATACTCAATCTAAATATATGGGTAAAGATAGGGATAGTAGCACTTGCCTTGATTTTGATCACTATAGCAGTTCTTCTCAGTAAGAAAGGTAATATATATCAAGAAAAATAAATTAAGGGGGGACTTATGTCCCCCCTACTTGTTTTATTTCTTCCACAAGAAATTGGTTTTAGCAATTCCCCACCACCCACCCATTTTTGATGTTTGGATGTTCTACATCCCAGCACTCTTGTATGTTTCCCATTAAGAATATGCTATAAACACAAAGTGCTATAAAGCACCCCCGCCCACCCGCCCTATTTAATGTAGAGAGGTGAGACCTCTCTACTCTTTCAAGAGTATTTGAATAAAAAAGTGCTATAAGCGCTTTTTGATTAGAAAAAACGAATTCTAATCGTAATTGCAGATTGTAGGGGATGCTCCGCATCGGGGATGCTTGGCATCCCTTAACCCTTTAAGAAGTTTTTCTTTCAGGAAGGAAATTGCACAATGAAGAGTGAAGAGAGGCAAAGCCTCTCTTGATAAAATAGGGTTGGATGGTGCTAATTATTGTTCCGAATAGCACTAGTTCTAACAATGTTTTTTACAAAGGTTAAGGGAGGCGATAGCCTCCCTTAGGATTTTAGGGTGGGTGGGCGGGACCACCAAAAGTAATTTGTGCTTAAGGCACAGCGTGCTTTAAACACAGGTGCTATTAGCACAAGGTGTCCAAGACACAAGGTGTCCAAGACACAAGATTTCTTCAACAGAATTGTTGTTATTTGAAAGTTTTAATTTTATTGTATAAAATTACCTTTGAGAGGGGGGAAAGAATGAATAAAGTGAGAGGTATCTTCATTTTTGCTATATTGGTTCTTGTTGGTGCAGTCGTGACGAGTTGTAGTTCCGGTGGGGCTAATGACTATAAGATTGCTTTAGCGGGTCCACTGACGGGTGATATTGCTCCGTTGGGTCAAGGAATGAAGAGAGGAGCTATACTCGCATTTGTTGAATTCACAAATTCGCACACTAATGTAAAGGTAGATTTGGTGTTTTTTGATGATAGAGGGATGGAAAGTGAAGCAGTGAATGTTGCAGAGAAGATCGCTTCAGATAATAAAATTATAGGTGTTGTTGGGCACCTAAATAGTGGCTGTTCAATACCTGCATCTTCAGTTTACAATAAAAGGAATCTCCCGATGATAACCCCAGCTTCAACAAATCCAAAACTCACATTGCAGGGATTCAAGAATGTTTTTAGGTTATGTCCAACGGATGCTCAACAAGGTCCGATAGCTGCCAAGTTTTTGATTAAGAAAAACATTTCAAAAGTTTTTGTGTTGGATGACAAAACAGAATATGGTCAAGGTCTGTCAGATGAGTTCGCAAAGGAATTTGAAAAGTTGGGAGGTGTAGTTTTAGGTAGGGATTCCATAAGAGTGGGTGACAAAGATTTTAAGGCAATACTGACGAAGATAAAGTCATTCAATCCGCAGGCAGTATTTTTTGGTGGTACCTATTCAGAGGGTTCTTTGCTAACTAAACAAGCCGATGAGATTGGCCTTAAAGTGCCTTTTGTTGGTGGAGATGGATTAAAAACAGATAAGTACATGGAATTGGCTGGACCATCATCAGAAGGAGATATAGTAACATATATCGGTGCACCTATTACTGAAAATGATGAGTTCTATCAGAAATACAAAAAAATGTTTCCAAATGATAGTATAGAACCTTTCGATTTGTTTTCCTATGAAGCTACAAAAGTACTCCTCTCTGCATTTGTGAATACTATTGACGAAAATGGAAACTATTCAAGGGAAAAAGCCATAGAGTATATATCTAAAACTGAGTTTCAAGGTATAGCATCAAAAATAAAATTTGATGAAAAGGGTGATAACTTGAACGCAGTGTTTACGATATATGTTGTATCAAATGGTAATTTTAGAGTTGTTGATGTTATAAAGTAATTATGGAAGAGTTGAACATTGGGGAAATACGACACATATTTTTGTCAAATTCTCGAATATTTAATACATTCTTACAAATTAAAAAAAATTTTCCTAAATTAAAAGAAAATGGTATACTCGGTGCTGCATTGATAAAAAACAGGTATCTAATGCCGGGGTTGAGGCTTTTGTATAGGAATCTATCAAAGGAAGAGATTAAAAAACTTCTTGAAAGTTTAAAACTAACACCAAACGAGATGGCTAGCATATTGATACAATCAAAGAATATCAATGACTGCAAATTAGAAAGATTTGCTAACAGCACAGGAATACTCACAAGAGCAACAAATGAAATTGGAGAATACATAAATAAATCTGAAATAAAAGAGATTGTTGTAAATGGTATTCCCTCAACATTGATGAACCACAAGGATATAGAATATTATGAAAATTCAATCAACTATTATGTTGATGATAATTTTGTTGTGATGCTTAAAGGTAAAAGCTTCATATTGCCTCATGATCTTGTTGAGATATTTGAAGAACCGATATCTATTACGCTAGAGCAGGTATTCCCGACAGGACTCCCCTCCGAAAGGTTTTATTTCCTGGTAAGGAAAGTAGAATTTTCCGATTCACATAACTATACGCCATACTTTGATCCCTATATAAAAGTAAGTACCCTGATGTCAAAAATAGAAGGTAGAAATTTTATAGATTTTTTCCACGAATTTTTATACCTGCTTTACACAGAGTTTTCAATACTGGATGACGAAGGGACAAAGAGAGAGATAATAAATAGGTTAGTAAAAAAGAATTTGATATGGCTTCTCTTTGAAATAAAAAATGTTGTTACTTTTCTTGCTGATCAGAGTGTATCTCACGATGTTAAGAATTTACAAAAATTAGTTGAAATGTTCTTTGAAGGTTATGAGTATGACCTGTTATTAGGGAAGAGGAGGTCAGATTTAGTCAAAATAAAGATATTAACACCAATTATGGATTTGCTCAAGTACTTATCAACTGAAGAGTATCTGAATGTTGCGAATTTCAAGAGTCTTAGACTTGTAAGTTACAAAGACACTTTTCTTGTAAGATCTGAGGATAAGGGGTTTGACTTGGGGACAATAAACCCTTACACGGCTCAGTTCATATCTGAACTTAACATTGACATAGTTAATATTAATGTAGTCTTTAAGAAGGTGAGTTTGCGTGAAAATGTGTTGCCGGATGAGTACAATGCTTGGCTCGAGATAGATGGTATTTTTAGAAGTAGAGCATTATGAAAATTCCTGTGATTTCTGTAGTTGGGCCAACTTCTTCAGGAAAAAGTTTCATAGCGCATAGTTTGGCACTTAAAATGATGAATGAGGTTGGGATAGGCGCAGAGATAATATCTTGTGATTCTGTACAGGTTTATAAATATTTTGATATTGGCACCGATAAGGTGCCAATAGAACAGAGGGAAGAAATTCCTTATCACTTAATTGACATACTTGAACCTGATGTAGGGAGGTTTAGTGCCGGGCAGTTTAGAAAATCTTTTGACGAGATTGTAGAAAAAATAAAATCTAGAAATAACATTCCAATAATGGTAGGGGGGACAGGACTCTATTACAAGAGTGTCAAGGTTGGCTTTTCAGAAGGACCTGAGGCAAATGATGAGATAAGAAATGAATTAACATCTTTGGCGAGGGAGAAGGGGACGGAATTTCTTTACAACATGCTTAAAGAGGTAGATGAAGAATATGCAGTAAAAATAAGTAAAAATGATTTGAAGAGGATAATAAGAGCGCTTGAGGTATTTGAAATAACAGGTAAACCGTTCTCTAAAATTCACTTTTATTCGGTGCCATCCCCACACAGAATCTATTCATTTTTGCTTTTGCCTAAAAGGGAGATTTTGTACAATAAAATAGGTGAGAGAGTTGATAAAATGATAAATAAAGGACTTGTGAATGAAGTAAGATGGCTCATTGAAAAGTACGGGTCAAATATATACCCTTTGCAATCCATAGGATACAAGGAAATTACTCAATTTTTAGAGGGGAAAGCACCTTTAGAAAATACAATAGAATTGATAATTAAAAATACGAGAAATTTTGCGAAAAGGCAAATAACACTCTTTAGACACACACCTGTTGATGAAACTGTATATCTGAATGAAATATCAGAATCCTCATTAAACGAAGTAGTTAACATGATTTTCAAAAGAACCCTGTCAATATTAAATGTGCCTGTGCAATAATTGAAGAAAAGGGGGCTTACGCCCCCTTGTAGAAATTTAAAATACCCACTCTATACTGAATTTTGATGATACATTGTCAAACAAATTGTTTCCGCTTATTATCCATGGCAGTCTACCATTTATGAATACATTGTTGATAAAGTTATTGTTCAAAACCCAATCAAGAGATAAACCCTTTATCGGTTTTACTGAGAATCCTATCATGAAGCTACTTAGTAGCGATGAAGAAGATGATATATTTACTGTTGCTTGACCATCCTTACCGTTCTTCGTATAGGAATAAGTGATTTCTAGAGGATTACCGGCAACACCTACTCTGAATGTTAGCCAATCGGTGAAAGGTATTTCAGTGGATACAAAAATCGGGACTATGGCTCCATTGTTTTTGGTTGTGTATTGGTTGTCGTTTGTTTCTGTGTTTGTATTTATTCCTACTAATGTTGTTACAGTACCCCGTGATGTTATTTCCCTATCGCTTGTTGAGGAAATATAACCTGTGCCTAATAGAATGAGTATGTTATTGAGTATGTATGTATTGTATGATGCCAGTATGCTGTAAGATGATACACCGTAGTTGTTTGTAATTTGTGTATCTTCATCACCGGGATCCCCAAAGTTGCCATTGCCGTTTAGATCTTTCTTTGTTATCTGTACTGAAGGCAGGTAGTAGTTAAAGTAGTTTACAAATCCCTTTATGTATGTCTTATCACCATCTAACTTTAGTTTTAGTGGTACATCAACTGAGAAGTTGAATGATGATAATAAGGTATGGTATCTGTAGTTTACATAATTCTGAACATTGGTAGATAGGTTACTCACAGAATTTACTGCGGATGGTAGGTACACTTTTATTGTTGGGGATATGTCAATGAATCCTAAATCTACAGTGCTACCGAGTATGATTTTTAATTGTGATATTGATTCTTCAGTGATTGTTTCGGTCCCATTAAGCTCATTAGATGCCGTTGTAACTGAAAAGTCTCCTGCATAGCCTATTCCCAAGTATGGTTTTAGGAATGTTATTACTAGTATCTTATTTAGTCCAAGAAGTACATCAATTCTGTCCTTAGAGTAGTCTGTTAGTGTGAATGCTGATAATGGGGTAGTGTTAGCTGTCAAGAATCCAGCAGGGATACCAGTTGCTATGTTAGGTATGTATGATAATTCATCGTAGGGGTAGTTGATGATCACACCTAGATTGAGTTTCTCAATTGGTGTGGGTATGGTATACTTGGCTAGTGCATAGAAGTTAAGAGGTGCTGTAATGGGTTCAAAGTCAACGAAGTTGCTTGTAGAATTCACATACCATGGTTCTAGCACCATACCAAAGTTATCATCAACTAATGTTGATGGTACTGCTAAACTGTCTACCCTTGATTCAGAAGCGAACGCAGCAAAGTTTAAGGTTAGCATCAGTATGATTAAAGTAAAAATTAGTCTTTTCATAAAATCCTCCTTCTAAAGATAATTATTAAATACTTCTTGTGGGTTTGCAAGCTAAAAAAATTCCTCCAAATTTGTAAGGGATTTTGTCGCATCCCTTACTTAATTGGGTGGGGTGCTTAAAGCACTTTGTGCTTAAAGCACTTTCTTATTTATGTTTAAGCAATTTCTCTTACAAGGGTTAAGGGATACGAAGTATCTTTGATACGAAGTATCCCTTAAATAATTGGGTGGGAGGGTGGGAATTGCTTAAAGTAATTGTGCTTATAGTACCTTGTGTTTTAAGCACTTATTAAACTTACGAAGGTGTTGGAAGGCAAGGCCTTCCGGCGGTAGAATGGGTGGGTGGGTGGGGAATTGCTGATATTTACTTAGATGAATTCAAAAGAAACCTGAATTTTCTAATAGAACAATTACGGATAAGGAAAACTTAAAAGGTTTGAGGATTGAAAAAGCAGAAAAGATAAAGATACAACAAAAATATCAATAGATTTAAAATTTGAAAATGGAAGATTGGAAGGTAAACAATCAATTTTATGGGTGTTTTTGAGAAATATGTTAATGCTGTAAAAAGAAATGAATTTTTTGAATCTGTTGGTAGGATTAAAAAACTTACAGGTGTTCTTGTGGAGAGTGAGGGGCCAAGCGTTAGTATAGGTGACATTTGTGAAATATATTTGTCTGATGACAATAAAATTAAGGCTGAGGTTGTTGGCTTTGATGGTAACAAAGTTTTTATGCTCCCCTTCGTTAATGTTGTTGGTGTTCCTAATAGTGCTAAAGTTGTAAATACAGGTAGGAAAATGGATATACCTGTAGGTGAAGATATGAGGGGTAGGGTTTTGAACGCATACGGAGAGGTTATAATTGGCGGTAACTTCAAGATTGATGATTACTATTACATTGACAATGATCCCCCCAACTCTCTTGAAAGGCAAAGAATAAAAGAGTCTATTCAAACTGGTGTAAGGGTGATAGATGGGCTTCTCACCGTTGGTAAGGGGCAAAGAATGGGTATATTTTCGGGGAGCGGAGTTGGTAAGAGTACCTTACTTAGCATGGTGGCAAGAAATACATCTGCTGATGTAACGATTCTTGCGCTTGTCGGTGAAAGAGGTAGGGAGGTAAGAGAATTTTTAGAAAGAGATTTAGGTGAAGAGGGATTAAAAAGAAGTGTTGTTGTAGTCGCTACATCTGACGAGCCACCAATGGCAAGATTGAGAGCAGCGTATACTGCTACTAGTATTGCCGAATTTTTCAGAAACAAAGGTTATAATGTTATGTTTTTGCTTGATTCTCTTACAAGATTAGCCTTTGCACAGAGAGAAATAAGTTTATCAATGGGCGAGCCACCAACTACAAGAGGCTATACCCCCTCTGTTTTTACCCAACTTCCTAGACTCCTGGAACGTACCGGACCCGGAAAGGATGGGACAATTACAGCATTTTACACCGTTCTTGTTGAAGGGGATGATGTTAATGAACCTATTTCAGATCATGTGAGAGCTACATTAGATGGACACATAGTCTTGTCTAGAGATATATCTTCTAGAGGTATCTATCCCGCGGTAGATATCCTCTCTAGTATAAGTAGGTTAATGCCGGAAATAGTTGAAAAGAAACACTTAGAGTTTGCCTATAAATTTAGGGAACTGATGGCTACATACAGAGAAAACCAAGATCTCATAAATATCGGTGCGTATGTACCAGGTGCAAACCCTAAAATAGATTTATCAATCAAGTACATAGATAAAATGTGGGAATACATAAAGCAAGATGCATCTGAGAAAGTATCATTTGACCAAGCAATAAATGAGTTGTATTCTTTATTTTCTTAATTTCAAAATTACTAATTTTATTAATTATAATTAGCATTTAAATATTGGAGTAACAAGTATGGAATCTAAATGGTTGAGAACTGATTATTGTGGTGAGATAACTGAGAGGTATCTCGGTAAAGAAGTTATCGTGAATGGTTGGGTAAAATCTGTTAGGGACCACGGAGGCGTCATATTCGTTGATTTAAGAGATATAAGAGGAGTAGTACAAGTAGTCTTTAATCCTGAAGTAAGTAAGGAATTACATGAAAGAGCATCAGAAATTAGAGATGAGTATGTTTTGGCAGTTAAAGGTATTGTTAAATCTAGACCTGCTGAGAGTGTTAATCCTAACATAAAAACAGGCAATGTTGAAGTTTGGGCAAATGAGTTTGAAGTACTAAACACATCTGATACTCCACCAATACCTTTTGATAACCCAAAGAGTGTTTCTGAAGATAAAAGGTTAAAGTATAGATTTTTGGATTTGAGATCGGAAATGATGAAAAACAACATGATAAAAAGGCATCAAATAACTAAAGTTATAAGAGACTACCTTGATGAAAATAATTTCTATGAAATAGAGACACCCATGCTTATAAAGTCTACGCCGGAAGGTGCTAGAGATTTCGTTGTTCCAAGCAGGTTGAATAAAGGCAAATTTTACGCGTTGCCACAATCACCGCAGTTGTTTAAACAAATTTTGATGGTTTCGGGTTTTGATAGGTATTATCAAGTTGCTAGGTGCTTCAGAGATGAAGACTTGAGAGCGGACAGACAGCCAGAGTTCACGCAAGTTGATATGGAGATGTCGTTTGTTGATATGAATACGGTCATGAGCATAACTGAAGGAATGGTAAAAAGGGTACTAGACAAAGTCTATAAAATCAAGATCAATGAGAAGTTTCCAGTGTTTTCGTACGATGAAGCAATGAATAGATTTGGTTCTGATAAACCTGATTTAAGGTTTGGTATGGAAATCATTGATATTTCAGAAGATGTTAGAGGATGTGAATTTAAGGTATTTTCTGATGTTCTAAACAAGGGAGGAGTTGTTAAGTGTATCGTCGTGGAGAAAGGAGATGAGGTTTCTAGAAGTGAATTAGATTTTCTTAGAGATTGGGTTCAAGAATTCGGTGCTAAGGGTGTTGCGTGGTTTAGAGTTAAAAATGGGGATCTTGAATCAAATATAACAAAATTCTTCTCAGAAGAGATTAGGAAAAGGATAATCAAGAGGACCAACGCAAAAGATGGTAATTTATTACTCATTGTAGCTGATAAATGGGATATTGCTACAAAGACATTGGGGCAAATTAGATTACGAATGGCTAATAATCTCAATTTGGTGCCTAACGATGGTACCTTGAAGTTTTGCTGGGTAGTGAATTTCCCGCTGTTTGAGTGGAATGAGGAAGAAAATAGATATGATCCTTCACATCATCCATTTACTGCACCTATGTATGAAGATATACCATTACTCGATACAGATCCTTTGAGAGTCAGAGCTCAAAGTTATGATATTGTTTTGAATGGTACAGAAATTGGTGGTGGTAGCATAAGGATACATAATCGTGACCTTCAGGAAAAAATATTTAGTCTTATAGGCCTCTCCAATGAAGAGGCAAATGAAAAATTTGGATTTTTGCTTGATGCCTTTAAGTATGGAGCTCCGCCGCATGGTGGGATTGCTATGGGACTTGATAGACTCGTAGCAATATTACAGGGTATGGAAAGTATAAGGGATGTTATAGCCTTTCCAAAAACTCAAAAAGCACTGTGTTTACTCAGTGGTGCACCTTCTTCACTTCAGAAAAAACAACTTGATGAGCTTAGTATAACTGTTGAGGTTGAAGAAGAAAGTTAAAAATAATGTTTAAGGTATCCGAAAATAATAAGGTTAATGCTTGAAGGATACCTTGACATAACAAATAGAATGGGAAAAGACCCCTCCAAGAAGTTTTCTTTTACTATAGTTTATTTCGGCCGTAAAAGTTTATTCGCCTTTAAAAATAGACTCCAAGACTTAATATCTTTTTTTGGTAATTTAACTAACATAGAGGTTATTTATGTTGATGCCGACAGGATTGAGTTACTTGATGTTTCTGATTTGCTTGAGTATTCAAGAATAATAATACCCAATGAAAATATTTCAATACCTAAAGCCATAAATACTGCAGTAGAGGTTGCTAACTCAAATCTTGTGTTTGTCATCTCCGTTAATTATAGGATTACTTCTCTCAATCTAAAGGATGTTAAAGAATTTTTTTCTAAAGAACCTTCGTTAATTTGTATGACACCTTATTTTGTCTACCAAGGTAAGAAGTATGCCAATTTGGTTAAGTTTGGTATCTCAAATGATAAAATAGAGTGGATGGTTGTGGAGAGCTCTAAAAATCCTGCTACACTGACACCAAATGAGTTTATTGGAATATACAATAAGAACCTTTTTCTGTCTTTAGGAGGTTATAATACAGAACTCACAAATGCCCTTTCAGAAATAGAATTTGGTATAAGAGCGTGGACTAGCGGCTGTATAATGATATCCAACAATCAAGTAATGATTGATAAGTTAGCAGATATTGAGGAAGAAGTAAATGTTGTTTTGTTTGATCAGTCAGAACCAACTTTCAAGTATTTGCTATCTAAAAGGCCTATTGTGTCTATTTTTGGGGATTTGTTGAAAGTGCCTTTCTACCTTTTAACATTTAAACTGAAGAAAGTATCCTACATCTTTTCGGAAATAAAAAATTTTCTTAAGAATAAAAACAAAGTAACTTTCTACGCACCAGATTTAGAAAAAATCTCTTCAGTAATAAGTTATTTACCATAGAAAAAATTTCTCATCATTCTTGTGAAATGAGCCTCCAAGAACAGTTAGGAATTTTGGATACACCCTCGTCATTCTGTCCTTTCCTTTGTCATTCTGAACGGAGTGAAGAATCTCCTTCTTAATTTATTTGGATTAAGGGAGGCTACGCCTCCCTTATAACCTTAAGTCGGGGTGCTCAAAACACCTTCTTATTTACAATTGGATAATCATTTTTTATTAAGATTTTAGCTAGATGAATGAAGAGAGGCTATAATATTCACTTATAGGGTTAAGGGATGCGAAGCATCTCCGATGCGGAGCATCCCTTACTTAATTGGGCGGGTGGGTGGGAGTGCTTAAAGCACGTGGTGCTTAAAGCACGCGGTGCTTAAGGAACTCTTTAATAACGATGACTTATGAAGGTATTGGAAATCAAAACATTCCAATTTAATTAAATGCTTTTACACTTTTTATTCAAATTGCTCCATGGAGTGGAGAGGGGGTGTAACTCCATCTCAATAAAATTGGGTGGGTGGGGCTACTTAAAGTAATTTGTGCTAATTCTTAATAAAAAAGCAGGTCTAATTACAAAACAGAATTTTGGAATGGAATTTTTGGTATTTGCCATAAATAGGGTATTAAGGTTATAATTATAGGAATGAAGGTAGTCTACAAATTAGTTTTGGTATTGTTTCTAGTGTGCTTTTCCGAAGGTGTCTTTGGAAGTTATATAAATATTTCGCTTTATCCGTCTAATGTTATAACAAAAAAAGGTGAGGTGATAGGTATTGTTTCTGAAACTTCTCTAAAATTGTTGGAAGTTTCATTGGAGACAAATTTGGTATTCAAATCTTACAATATATGGACAAATACTTTTTATTCGTTAGTACCTATTCCCCATACAGTGTTGTCAAATTTTAATCTTGTATTGCATTTTTCCGATGGTGAAAATTTTTATACAAATGTTGTTATACCGATAGAGGTTGTAATTGATCCTCTGCTTTATGCTAAAAGAAAGCCAAAAGTGATAAAAGATGTGATTGTTAGTAATACATTTGATGTTAAGACTAACAAGTTTTCTTTTTATAGTGATTCAGTTTCAAATTTCGTTTATAGCAGGTATTTAACTGTTTTTTCCTCTCCTTTTCCAGATTCAGTTGATATCATATCAGAGATAAAAGATGGATATGGCGTAAATAGATCGAGAGGTGGTATAATATTTGGCAGGATACACCTAGGTGTAGATATTCCAAGATGTTGGGGAACGAAAATTTACCCTACATTTGATGGGGTAGTCATTAAAACGGGAAGAGATAGAAAAGCTGGTAAATTTGTTGTTATTTACCATGGATATGGTGTTTCATCAGTATACATGCACCTCAGTAAGATTTTAACTAAAAATTGGGAGTATATAACTACCAACGATGTCTTGGGGTTAGTTGGATCAACTGGTAGGTCAACGGGTTCTCATTTACATCTTAGTGTGAGTATAGATGGGGTCTATGTAGATCCGGTATCATTTCTAAAAAATGATTACTCACCTTACAGCATAATTTCTAATGGGATAAGATATAATTTTGAATTACAATGATTTTTTGATAACCTTTTCCCTAAATTATTGGTTTTTGTATTACAAATCTTAATAATAAGGTATCACTTCTAATTCTGTTGGAAAAATCTGTGTTTAAAACACTTGGTGTTTAAAACACTCGGTGTTTAAAACACTTGTGCTAAATAGCACTTGTGCCTTAAGCACGAATTATTTTTAGTAGTCCCTCCCACCCACCCTTACTTTACGAAGAGAGACGAAGTCTCTCTTCGCTCTTTAGTACACAATACCTACTTCTTTCCTGAAAGGAAAAGTGCTTACAGGGTTAACTTCGTTACTTAACCTGCAATTACAATTAGAATTCGTTTTTCCCTAATCAAAAATCTTTGGTGTTTATAGCACCTTGTGTTGAATAGCATATTCTTAATTGGAAACATGCAAGGGCGTTGGGATGTGAAACATCCCAACATCAAAAATGGGTGGGTGGGCGGGAGTGCTTCATAGCACTTTCTTAATTAAAAGAAGAAACAAGTCTAACCTGTTGAATTTTTCAACGCAATCATCGCTTCTTGAATTGAGGTTGCACAAATATGTAAAATTTAGTAAATCAAGAGGAGAGAGTATGAAATTTCCCTTCAGTTGGCTAAATGATTTTCTAGATCTCGAATCATTGCTTAAGTTAGAAAGCAATGTTACAAAAATAGCTGAAAAACTAACTATGGTGGGAATTGAAGTTGAAGAGCTTACAGAAAATTCTTTTTACAATGGTAATGTTGTTGTTGGGGTAGTTGAGAGAGTATCACAGCACCCAACAATTGACAGACTAAATGTGTGCGAAGTTAACATAGGAAAGGACGAAAACGAGATTGTTATAACAGCAGACAAAACAGTTTCAAAGGGTGATAAAGTGGCTTATTGCTTCCCAGGTACAGTTTTAACTAAATCTAATAAGACTATAGATGTTGTGAACTTTGAGGGTATAAGATCAAATGGGATGTTACTTTCACTGGAGGAGTTGGGAATAGAAGAGAAGAGCACGGGTATATGGAAGATAAATGAGCAGGTTAACATAGGTACTGAGATTCTTGATATTGTTGCTTTCCCACCTCTCAATAAGGAATATGTATTCAGTGTGAAACCACCTTCAAATCGTGCCGATGTTTTATCAGTTTTGGGGATAGCGAGGGAATTTAGCACGATATATGGTATACCTCTAAAAAGTCTAAATTTTGACATACCTTCTCCTACCATCCAAGCACCAGAAATAAAAGTTGAAGACAACAGATGTTATAGGTATTGCTCAAGGGTAGCAAAAGATGTAAAAATAACTGAAAGCCCCCTAAAAATAAAGTTGAGGTTATTACAAAGTGGTATAAGATCAATAAATAATGTAGTTGATATAACGAATTACATAATGCTTGCAATAGGTCAGCCTATGCACGCATTTGATTATGACAAGCTGGAAGGTGAGAAAATAATTGTGAGACAATCTAAAAAAGGTGAAACAATATTAACTCTTGATGGTAACAATGTTGAATTGCCCGAAGGTACAATGATAATAGCGGATGAGAAAAGACCAATTGCAGTTGCTGGTGTGATAGGTGGTGAAGAAACAGGTGTAACAGAAAAAACTACATCAATACTCTTTGAAAGTGCCTACTTCGATTACAATTCAATAAGATCAACTGTCAAGAACATCGGAATATCAACAGAATCATCAAATAGATTCTCTAGAGATATAGGTTTCTACACAACTGAGCTTGCTATAAATATGGCGATATCGCTACTAGGATTAACAAATGTTTCACATTTGAAAGATATCAAAACTAAGAAATTGGAAACGCCAACTGTAAAAACATCCTTCAAGGAAATAAACAACAGGATTGGGTACAAATTACCTGATAAAACTATAAAAACAATATTAACAAACCTAGGTTTTGAATTAACCCAAAAACAGGATGAAATAACTGTGAGTATCCCTTCTTACAGAAGGGATATTTCAATATTGGAGGATATAGTTGAGGAAGTTGCAAGAATTTACGGGTATAATAATATCCCACCTACAATACCAAAAATAAACAAAAACCCAGAAATACCTTCCAACATCCTGATGTTTGAAAGCAAGATTAGAAACAATTTAGTTTCTCAAGGACTAGCAGAAGTAATGAATATTTCTTTCGTTTCTGAAAAAGACCTAAAAATGTTTAAGTTAAATAAATTGATTGATGAGAAAGGTGTTGTAGAGATATCAAATCCAATGAACAACGAAGAAACAATATTAAGACCATTATTAGCGGTAAATATACTAAAAACATTAAAAACTAATATCAACTATGGTATAAGAAATTTAGCAATTTTTGAAATAGGTAGAGTATTCACAACATTAGACGATAAGCCATCGGAAGAGAAGCATTTATGTATAGTTTTACATGGTAAGAGGTATGAAAATTGGGCAGGAAATGAAAACTTTTCATTCTTTGATCTAAAGGATGTAATTGATAAACTTATCGTTTATTTAGGTGAAGAAATAAAAGTAGAACCTGTGCAAAACATACCATTTATGCATCCATACATTTCCGGTAAATTATTGGTAGGTGGTGATGAGGTAGGTATAATTGGTAAAGTGCATCCGGAAGTTACAAAATCCTTTGATGTTGAGGATGTGTATATGTGTGAGGTTAGCATGGATAAACTAGAGGAAAAGACCAAAAAGCATGTTGCATTTGAAGAGATAAAACGATTTCCTGTATCACCTAGAAATATATCTGTTATTGTCCCAAAAAATTATTATGTTGGTAACTTGGTAGAGTTTATCAAAAACTACGAAATCACATCGGATTTATTAATAGTTGAGGTGAGAATTATGGATATATACGAAGGTAGCCCCGTACCTGAAGGATATAAAAGTATAAACATATTGATAAAATTCCAAGGTAAAAAATCTGTCCAGAAAGATGATGAAGTGAATGCAGAATATTTATCATTGATAAATGAAATAAAAGAAAAACTAGGTTTTGTGGTGAGAGGTGTTTAAAGTTACTTTTTGGATACCTTTACCAAACTCATTTCAATTCTGTACTTTGCAGAAATGTTTTTACCAAATTCCATAGCCTTATTTTTATCTTCAAAGGGTCCTATGTACACCTTGTCGTTAGAAATATCCAGTGGGTACCCCGAAAAGTTAGCCTCTGACCTCAATTCATCAAGCATTTTGTCGTTGACTTTGCTCACTTCAAATGTCAAATAATAGCCTGATGAGGTATCAGAACTTTTTGCACCTTGGTTAAGTTGGAGAGTAGAGTTATTTTTGATTATGTATGCAAAAAAACTATCTGGGTACTCATTGACTATCTTTGATATGAGTTCTTGACTTTTGGAGTTATCCCCCAAGTTTCTATACACTATGGATTCAATAAACATGTTTTTTAATTTTATAAATTCATTCCCATTACTGATAACTGAATCAATCTGTTTTGGTGCTTTAAGGTTAGATAGAGAGTAATAGAGTTTCAGAGCTAAAAGCACATTTTGGTTCGTCAATTTGGTTATATCGGTGTTTTGAAGTAATTGGTAGATTACTATCTCTTTTTGACTACTTATGGCATCCTCAATGTTACTATTACTACCGTAGATGTAGGCATTGAGAAAGTTCATCAATCTAACAGACTCCGGCAGGGTTGAATTTGATAAAATTGACATACTCTCACCTATTGGTGAGAGGAGAGATAATCTGTATTTTAATAACTCAATTTCATTGCTAGAGAGTGCATTGGTGTCAATTTGCTGATAAAGTCCTTTGGCTTTGATAAACTCTCCACTCAAAAACATCTCTTCAGCAATGTAAAATTTTTCTCTGTTGCCAAATAGAGGAAAATTAATGACAAGCAGTAAGATGAAACTTAACATTATGGTGTTTACTTTCATACTTGTTAGTATAACTAAGTAAGCGAACTTCAATCAAATTTTTCGCTAATCGTAGTAAAGGTATCCCAAAAGTCATTCTGCCCCTTCCCTCATCATTCTGAACAAAGTGAAGAATCTCCTTCTTAATTTATTTGGGTTAAGGGAGACTATGTCTCCCTTATAACTTTAGGGTGGGCGGGATGCTTAAAGCACTTTGTGCTTCATAGCACCGCGTGCTTCATAGCACATCGTGCTTTATAGCACTTTTTTACATAACGGTAAGTATTAAATGCTGAAGACTGAAGAGTTAAGAGAGGCAAAGCCTCTCTTAAAACAATTAGGGTGGGTGGGAGTGCTTAAAGCACTTTTTTATAAAAAACTCTTTACAGGGTTAAGGGATGCTCCGCATCCCTTACTTAATTGGGTTGGAGGGTGGGGCTACTAATAGTAATGTGCTAAGTAGTAAAATATGCTTATTGGCACCTTGTGCTTGGAGCACTTTTTCATTATGCTTACAGAGAGTTGGGAGAGACGAACCTCTCTTTATCAAATAGGTTGAGTGTGGTTCTTAATAGCACTTTCTTAATTAAGTGTTTAAAGCAATTCTTTATTTAACTACCAAAGAGTGAAGAGGTTAAACTTTTTTTATCAAATAGGTTGGGTACTTTATAGCACTTTCTTATTATTTTTTAAAGAGCGAAGAGAGACGAAGTCTCTCTCCGTAAAATAGGGTGGGCAGGTGGGAAATTGCTAGAATTAGTTTCTTATAAAAGAATAAAAGCAGGCTAAGCCTGTTTTTCAACACAATCTAATTAACTTGTAATAAATGTTTTGAATATACAATAATTCATATCAATGAAGAAAATATTCTTCTCTCTAGCAAACTTTAGGAAGTTGGTTTACATTTTTTTCATACTCTCGGCTGTGTTTACTATTTTTTTTGTTGCTGGTGTATACTACTTATGCTCATCTTTTATGGTTTTTTCTAAAGGTGCCTCATTACTTATGACTTATGCAGAAGATTATTACTTTGTAAGAATTTTGCCAAGTGAGGCAACTAGTAAGAAATTGGTAAAAGATGTTGAAGAAAAGTTTGGTGGTTTTGTTGTTTTTTATGACCTTCTAAACTTTAGGGATAGGGATTACCAAGAAATTAGGGAAGTTTGGAGAAACTTCGGAATGAATGATGGTGAAATATTTGTTGTTGTAACTGGAACAAAAATTTTTAGAATCATCCCCGGGCTGATGGATGGAATAAAATCATCAGCAAGCGAGATTTATGAAAATGTGAATAACTTATCCACAACTTTCAGCGAAGAAGAATTCAACAAACTGAGAGATCTATTGAAAAAGTTTCTTGTGTCCTTTATGGATACGATGAAAATGGCAATAACATACTTCTTGGTGGTAATGGGAATAGGCATTATTTACTGGGTTGGTATATTTGGATTTTTAATAATAAAGGATGTAGAGAAATTAAAAATCGTTACAGATTCTCTCTCTAGCTCAATGATATCATTTGTTAAAGAAGGTAGGACTGAGAAAATAGATATTCTTGATGAGAGGAGTAAGGAGTGTATAGTTTTACAGGATGCTACGAATTTGGTTATTGAGAAGGGGAAATCGTTGAGTGAATCTATATCAATGGTAGAGAATCAGTTAGTGACTGTTATTGAGGTTATAGAAACAAATGCTTATACAATTTATGAAGTAAAAACATCAATAGAGAATTTGATCTCTAACCTATCCAATTTGGATAGGGAGAAGATAGAGCAAAATATTAATAACCTATCAAGAACATTTTCAATATTGCAGAAGTATTCATACGATATAGAGGGGATGTTTGAGGATTTTAGGAGTAGATCACAGAATGTATTTGAGCCTGTTGAGACGCTGTATGAGATAATATCAAAAATATCCGAGGAGTATAAGCAGATTAGTAAGTCTGTTATTTCATACTTAAAAGAGAACAATATTTTCACTAAAGCGGTTTCAGATGCTTTAAAAAAGCAGGATGAAGAATTGTCAAAAACTATAGATAGTTTGAGGAGAATCTCTTTAACTCTTAAAAATGTTGGTATAAACGCAACCGTTGAGTTTTCTAGAGTTGAATCTTCTTCATCCCAGGGGCTATTCCAAATATCAAGAAAGATCATAGATACATCGAAAAATTTGCAGGATTTGGTAATCAATTCAAGTATGTTTCTTGAAGAGGTTAGAAAAAGTGTTAGTCAAAACATAAGCAAAATAAATACATTTTCATCTATGGTTAGTGAACTTTATAATGATATGGAAGACATATCTAAAGTAGTAGAGAATTTAGTTGGGGACAAGGAGAAAAATATTGATAACATAAGGCAGAACTATGCAACATTAGCTTCAATTTCGGGGATACTCAGTGAAACCAAAAAGACAACAGAAAATATGAACAGTGTTTATTATAATTTGGAGAACAATATCAAATCATTGATAGAATTAGTCAATTTGAGAGAGGAGGTAAAACCCATACTGGAGATATTGGAAACAACTTACTCATCGTTAGTGGAAATTAGGGAAACATTTTCCAACATCATAGAGGGATTAAAAAGTATTAAGTAATATGAATTATCTTGAAAAGGAAGCAATACAAGTGCTAGAGGGTGTGAAGTTATCAAATATATTTAGAACCTTCTTCTTGTTGCATTCTGGCAACTTAATATGGAAGACGAAAGGTGAAGGAAAGGAGTTTTTTGAGCATAGGGAGTATCACATTGGTGATGATATAAAAAACATAAATTGGAAGGTTTTCGCAAGAACTGGTAAATTGTTTACGAAGATCTTTTCAAGTGAGATTTCAAAGGATGCTATAGTACTTTTGGATACCTCAAATTCAATGCTAGCGGGCAAGGAAGAGACAAAACTGGAGTACTCAAAGTTTCTTGTTAGTGTGTTGGCGTACAAGTTAATTTCAGAGGGATACAATGTGCTTTTTTCTTCGTTTAATGACAATCTAGCTAGGATGTATGAGATTTCGGACAAGAATTTCTTGAGGTTTCAAAATTTACTTACCACTACAAAATGTAGTGGTATAACAAATTTCAAAAATGTTTGGTTGGAGTTGGCGCATAGTGTAAGGAAGAGGGTGAACATTGTTATTGTGTCTGACTTTCTTTTTTTAGAAAGGGATGATATAATCAATTTGCGTTGGTTGTTTCCCAACAATAGTATTGTTTTGTTTGAGGTGCTTTCTGGTGAGGAAATAAAATTCTTCGATGGGGGATTTTTGGAATTGGTGAATCCCGAAGATGATGAATCAAAGGTGCTCTCCTCTAACTCCTCAGTAAAGCAAAGATATTTAGAGAGGATGGCAAATTTTATTGAAATGATAACACACAATTGTCTAAAGAACCAAATATCGTTTTCAACATTCTCAATAAGTGAGCCATATTACATAACATTAAAAAAACTCTATTTAGATATACTTTTCAAAGTTTAAGGTATAATTCTATAAACTTCAAAAGGTTTTTCTTTCCCTTTGAGAATAAGAGGTTCTATCTCCTCGTATTTGAAATCTTTTTTTGAAGACTCCACTATCTCTTTGGATGCTAATATTTCCATAGGTTTTGCAGAAGAACACAGCCTAGATGCTGTATTAACAACATCCCCAACGCATGCATAATCCATTCTAAATCCAGCTCCGACACTACCAACTATTACATCTCCAGCATGTAATCCTATCCCAACCTCAAAGGAAGCCATGCCTTTGCTCTTCCTGTCTTCATTGAATTTTTTGACTGCTTTTACTATTTCTAGTGCGGCATATATAGCATTATCACACCTATTATTGCTGCTAAAGTGTGCCATAATCTGATCGCCTACATAGTCATCGATATCACCTTTGTATTTACTTATTATACCTGCTTGCATTTCAAAGTACTCATTCAAAACTTGTATCACAAGGTCCGGATCGTTTTTCTCAGAAAAAGCCGTAAAACCTCTTACATCACTAAACAGAAAAGCATAATTTTTCCTTTTGTGTCCTCCAAGAAGTATATCTTTTGTTTTCTTAGATTTGACCAAACCGACAGTTTCCTTTGAAACAAACTTCTCAAGGTGATACCTTGAAACTACCTCGTCTAACATGTAATTAAAAACATCTGACAATCTACCTACTTCGTCCCTAGACTTTATGTTACACCTAACACCCAAATCACCATTACTAACCTGAATAGCCCATTTCTCAAGTTCTTTTATGTTTTTAACATAAAAACCTGAAAGCCAATAAATTGCCAAAACACTGAGAATGTAAACCCCAACGAAAATAAAGAAAAGCAACTTAAGGTTTTTATTTATCTCTAACAACATCTTTGTGACATCAAAAACAACTAATGAAGCTCCAAGATACCTAAACTCTTCACCATACTCCCTTATCCTACAGAGATTCTCGTAAATTTTATCATAGGTATTTTTTACTTTTGTGAGATTACCCTCTCCAAGATACCTGTTGATATCCCTCTTAGCATTTTGTAACCAACTATCACTTAGTAAGTAGCTATCTTTACCTAAATTAACACCCCTCTTATTAAATGCTTCTTTGTAAAGGGACAAAAACAAAAAGTGTAAATCTCCATAGAATTTACTATCTTTTGATAAAAATTCCTTAGGCAAAAACTTTTCGTACTTCTTGATGAGTTTAGAGTAGTAATATTCCTGGTCTTTCGAAGAAAGACCTTTTTCATGAAGTTTTTTCACTAAATCATCAAAATCGTTGTTAACGCTAATCAAAAGCCCCGAACTCTGTACTATAGGTTGAACAATAACTTTGTAGTCTTTATTGTCTTTTTCTTTACCTTTGACCTTAAGGTCAAAGTAAAACTGTTTCTTCACGCTTCCCTTTACTTCACTTTTTATCTTTTTTAGGGACAACACATCAGAACCAAAACTGAGAACCATTTTACCAGATCCGTTGAGTATAACAACTTCAACAACTTCTGAATTGAGCCTAAGAAAGTCCTCTAGTGCAGAAATAATGAAATTTTTCTGACTTTCCCTTTCAAGCTGAGACTCAACTAAACTCTTCTCAAGAAGGAACTCCGAAACATTTCCTATAATCCCGGAAACACTAGACGCTTTGTGAAACTTTTCAGTAAGAACTATATTCATTTGAGCGAAATATGTAAAAACCATCAAAACAAAGAGAACGAGTAAAAAAATCAAACTGAAGCCTATTATAACCCTAGATCTGATTCCTAGTGTTACTTTTCTTACATTTTCGCTCTTCTTTTTAAAATTCCTACCTATGAGATTCTTAAACTTACCAACTATGGCATCCCAATTTAGATTCATACCAAAGTAATGATTAATCAACCAAAAAATTTTTTCAACAATTTTTCAAAAGGTGTTCCATAATAAGATCTTAAAAACACTTCTTATTAATATATTC